>Ga0302323_100000020_pt1 | contig 99036 bp, 89 predicted proteins | sample Fen_T0_3_FD_201950 | JGI IMG/M metagenome (GOLD analysis project Ga0302323, IMG submission 201950) | Peat permafrost microbial communities from Stordalen Mire near Abisko, Sweden - Fen_T0_3 | ecosystem: Environmental > Terrestrial > Soil > Wetlands > Permafrost | place: Sweden: Abisko...
AATGGGGGGGTACCCCATATACTCCGGCATGCTCACTTTGAAATAACAGCCCACGACCTTCGCTCCCGTTCTGCTGATTCCGCTCTCGGAGCTAATCGCTAGTGACTAATTGCTAATTGCCGCTCTTCTCGCACTTCCCTACAATCAAAGATTCGTCACCTCAACAGGGAAGGTTCATGGCGCTACAGCTTTTCAATACTCTGTCTGGCAAAGTCGAAGAATTCCGGCCCCTCGAAGACAACCTGGTTCGCATGTACGCTTGCGGCCCAACGGTTTACGACTACGGACACATCGGCAATTTCCGCACCTTTGTCGCGGTTGACGTGCTGCGCCGCTTCATCAAGCAGAGCGGCTTCCAGATCAAGCACGTCATGAACATTACCGACGTCGAGGACAAGATCATCCGCAATGCCGCCCGCGACGGTGTCACCGTGCAGGAGTACACCAGGAAGTACACCGACGCATTCCTCGAAGACGCGGATGCCCTGAACATCGAGCATCCCGAGTTGCTGGCGAAAGCGACCGACCACATCCAGGAAATGGCGCATTTCATCGCCCTCCTGCGCGACAAAGGCTACGCTTACCAGACCGACGACGGCTCCTATTACTACCGCATCGCCAAGTTCCCCGAGTACGGCAAACTGTCCAAGAAGGACTTCGAAGGCATGACCGACGGCGCGCGCGTTGACGTTGACGAGTACGAAAAGGACAACGCACGCGACTTCGCCCTGTGGAAGGCCCCGAAGCCCGGCGAGGCCATGTGGGAGACGGAAATCGGCCCTGGACGCCCCGGCTGGCACATCGAGTGCTCCCAGATGTCGATGAAGTATCTCGGCGAAAGCTTCGACATTCATGCCGGCGGAGAAGACCTGATCTTTCCGCACCACGAAAACGAAATCGCGCAGTCGGAAGCACTTACCGGCAAGCGGTTCGTAAACGTCTGGGTCCATTCGCGATTCTTGCTGGTCGAGGGCGAGAAGATGGCCAAGAGCGCGGGCAATTTTTTCACCGTGCGCGACCTGGTGCTGATGGGGCACAAGCCGTCGTCGATTCGTTTTCTCCTGATGTCGGTTCCCTACCGCAAGCAACTCAACTTCACCTTTGATGGATTGACCCAGGCCGCTAACTCAGTCGAGCGCCTACGCAATTTCAAGCGTCGGCTGGAGACCTCACAGTTTCCTGCAGGCGCAAATCCGGCCACCGCTGAGCTGGCGGAGAAGGCGTCCACGGAATTTCGGGCCGGCATGGAAGACGACCTGAACACCGCTCGCGCACTCGGTGCAATTTTTGATCTCGTTCGCGATGCCAACGCAGCCGCCGACAATGGTCAGGTACATCAGGACGACGTTCCCAAGCTTCTGAAGGTCCTTGAGCAGTTTGACGAGATCTTTGCCGTATTGCAGGACGACGATGCTGCCAAGGTTCGAGCAACCGTCGATTGGGCGAAATCTGAAGGCAACGCAGACAGGATCAGCGCGGCCGCAGAAGAACTTGCGAAAGCCGCTTCACTGTCTGACGCTGATGTGGAAAAGCTCGTCGCCGAACACTCGCAGGCGCGGAAGACCAGGGATTTCGCGCGCTCCGACGCCATTCGCGATCAACTCGCGGAAAACGGCATCATCCTGGAAAACACCAAAGACGGTGTTCGCTGGAAACGCAAATAGGATGATTTTCAGGCTTCCGATTCGAACTCAGGTAGTCCTTCACCGGGAACTTCCAGCGGATCGCCAGTATGCACTCTTGCCGTAGTCACCAGCACTACGGCTGCGACGATCACGACAGTTCCTGTCAACATGAAGTGGTCGAAGGTCTCGTGCAACACAAACGATCCCAGTAGAACGGCCACAATCGGATTCACATACGCGTAGGTCGCGACCTTTGGAGTTGGGACGTGCTTCAGCAGCCAGATATAAGCGGTGTAGCCGATCCACGATCCGAATACGACAAGGTACAACACCGCCAATACGCCTCGCCGGTTGAACGACGCGTGATGGACTTGCCCCGTCAGCAGCACGAGCACACCATGACAAACCCCGGCGAAGATCATCTCCCAGCTTGTGGCTACGAGCGGATCGACCTTCATCTGCCACTTGCGCGAGAACACCGAGCCGATCGCCCAACTCATCGACGAAAACAGCAGGCTGATCGAGCCGATCAGTTGCGTCACTCCCAGCGTCTCGCGGTGCGTGATCTTCGGCCAGACGAGAATCGCGATACCGACAATGCCCATCGTCAGACCGATCAGTCCGCGCCGCGACATGCGGTCGCCGCGGAAGACAAACGTCTCCAGCACCAGAAACCAAATGGGCGTCACTGCAATGATCAGTGCTGCGAATCCCGTCGGAACATATTGTTCGGCCCATGCCAGTGTGCCGTTTCCGCCGACCAGCAACAATCCGCCAATCACCGCCAGCCGCGTTGCTTCTCGCCGCGAAATGCGCACGTTGCGGCCGAAGACCGCGCATGCAGCCAGCATCAGCGGGCCCGCAATGAGAAAGCGCATAGCGCACATCACCAAGGGTGGAATCCCTTCGGCCGACGTTATGCCAATGGCGAGGTAAGTGGATCCCCAGAAGACGTAAACCAGGCCGAAGGCAATGATCACCTTCAGTCGATGATTGCCTTGGTGTGCCCTGCTTGTGTCCGGAACGGTCATCAGGCAGCCGGGAGTTTCGGGTCAGAATGGCGTAATCGGTACCCTGTAATCAGCACGTAGTGAACGCCCGAAATCAACGTGAATGCAAACGTTGCATAAAGGAACAACTTCTCGAGGAAAGCGGTCGACGGAGAGACGAACACCTGCGCCAGCACAGCGAAGAATACCGCGGATATCTGGCAAACAGTGTTGATCTTGCCGAAGATGCTGGGCCGGAAGTCGCGGAAGCCTACCGTCGCGTAGAGCACCATGCACGTCGCCACAATCAGCACGTCGCGGCTCAAGACCAGGACGGTGTACTTCCAGGGGATTATCTTTACAAACGCCAGGACCAGAAAGAGCGAACTCAGCAGCAGTTTGTCTGCAATGGGATCGAGGTACTGCCCCAACATGGTGCGTTGATTGAGGGTCCGCGCCAGCCAGCCATCGAGCGCATCACTCAGGCCTGCCACCACCAGGAGGCCGAGCGCCCAAGCCCACTGGCCGTCGAGGACATTCATGATTACGAATGGGATGAAGATGAGCCGCAGCAGAGTCAACTGGTTCGGCGCCGTCCAGAACTGGCTCTTCAAACGGACATTTTCACTTAGCGGCGGCAAAGCATTTGTCCCTTCACAAACGTTAATCGGTGCAGCTTTGCACCCCAGGTTGGCAAATGCCTCACCCGACAGGAGAACAACCGTAAGCATTGATTGTGCGGGTTATCGTACTGGGTTGGCAACTGAGTTGAGAACTGGTGCTACTGCAACCAGTGATGCCCGTCACCGCGCGCCGGCCTCATCGTACCCTACACTCTCGATGTTTCGCGTTGTTGACTGTGGCATCTTCATGTTGCGGTTCACCAGATTCCTCGCGCGCACTCTGCAAACCGCGTCCACAAGATTCGGTGTCGCGGAACCTGCACATCTCACGACGGCCCGCCGCGGCGAGATGGAGGCCTACTTCTATCTGCGGGACCAGGGCTATCGTGTCGTCGCCAAGAACTTTCGCACACCCCACAATCGAGGCGAGATCGATCTAATCGCATGGGACAAAGGCGTGCTTTGCTTCGTCGAAGTGAAAAGCCAAGCTCACACCGGCCTCGTACCTCCGGAAATAGCTGTCGACACCGCCAAGAAGCAACATATCTTGTCGGTTGCGAGGCGATACGTGCGGCGGCTACCGGGTAACGCAAGGCCTGCTTGCCGCTTCGACATCATCAGCGTGGTGTTGGGAAATGACGCCAGCAAGCCCACAGTCAGAATCTATAAGGGAGCATTTACCTGGAACACCGATCACCCTGCGGAACGCCCGTCGTATGCCTCCAAGGCTCGTAAACGATGGTGGCAGCGCTAGACCCATCGAGCAACCGATTCCATCCGCTGAAACGCGATCACGTCATTCGGCGCAAGGGGGATTGTCGATCTCAGCCACTTGCCCCGACAACCACGCCCCGATAGAATGAGAGAGTAATCGGCGTAGGCGCGTAGCTCAGTTGGTTAGAGCGCTACCTTGACACGGTAGAGGTCAGGAGTTCGAGTCTCCTCGTGCCTACCATTTCTTTCAATGGTTTAGCAGCAAACAGTCGAAAAACCTCAACCCACAATCCAACCCACATTTTCACTGTACAGCTCCCGATGGCATGCCGAGGGCCTTCAGGAACTGGCCTTGCGCGGCCCGTGTCTCATCACCGTCTTCCTGGGTGTAGAGATCCAGCGTCGTTTGAATTCTCGAATGACGCAGGATGCCCTGCACGGTCTTTGCTTGCACCTTGGCAGTATTGACCAAATAATTGGACAGCGAGTGCCGGAGATTGTGAAGGCCAAAGCGCTGGCCGTCAGCAATCTTTACGCCCGCTGCTCTTGCCGCTGGGCGAAGGTGGTCCGCGACAAAGATGGAGGAGGAAACGGGAACCTTTCCCTTTGCCCTCAGAGACGGAAAAACGAAATCCGAGTCGGAAGCATAGGGCGTTCGTTCCTTCCAGTAGCGCAAGTGCTCGGCGAGTAGAGGATGCAGGGGGACGTGACCGTCCGATGCATCAGTTTTGGTGGGGCCTTCCTTACCTTTCGACCAGCGTTTGGAAACCCTGATTTCTTCCTCATCCCACAGGATGTCATCCCAGCGCAGTGCCAGAATCTCCGATGAGCGGAGCGCCGTTGCCGCGCAAGTCAACACGAGCGTGAAATGCAGGATGTTACTCAGTGCTTTCAGAATGCCAAACGTCTGAGCCGGGGTAATGATGATAGCCCGGTAGTTGGTTTTGGCACGCGTCTCGACATTCGCTACGGGATTCCTGGAGACTCTTCCATAGAGCATGCCGACCTTGAAAATGCGGCTCATGACGCCCCGCATCTTCGAGATCGTTGTCCAGGCGAGACCTGCGTCATCGTGGAGCGACTTGAGCCAACGCTGCAGCTCAAGGGGCTTGATGTCCTCTGCGACTTCGGTGCCCCAGCGGGACATGAGATAGTCGCGAACGATGTGGTTTGTGATGGTTATAGTGTTGTCCGACTTCGGGCGCACGGCATACTCGCCAAAGTCAGCCTTGAGGTAGTGCTCTGCAAGGGCATCGAAACCGATGCGAACGTCGCTGTGTTCATCGTTTATGCGAACGAGTAAGCCGCGCCGGTCGACTTCACGCCATGCGTCTTTCTCTTTCGGAAACTTCCGAACGAGCCCGACTGGCATGATATGTTCGACGCGCCTCCCGTCCGGCTTGGTGACCCGGAAACGAAGCACCCAGGTTTCTCCTCCCTTGCGGGGTAATTTCTTAAGTGATCCACGCTGATAGGTCATGCTTCCCTCTTTTCAGCGCGGAGACTGCCTGAGTGGGATCGTAACGTATTTTGGGCCTGTTGTGATCAGGCTATTTCGGCTTGCGACTGCGGTCGAAAGTTCAGAGAGGCGAAAGACCCATAATGTACGCTTGCTTCCCTTTCCCAACGCGTACGCCCCGGCAATGCCTTGGCGTGCCAAGGCGAGCAGGTGGCGGCGACTGATCGACAGGAACTTCGCAGCCGTCTCTGCAGATACAAAGGGTTCGGGGGTCATGGGTTTAATCTCCTTTTCGCGAGTACCAGTTGGCGTTCGCAGGTGTCCTTTTCGGTCAATGCGGACGGGCTCGAAAACGGCTTCTCCAGCGCTCTTATTAGCTTCAAACCGAGTGGTAGTCAAACGGCCTGATCAGGCGAGTACTGTCCAAGCACGATGGGCGTCCGTGGGGATTGGCTCGTAATTTGGCGGAGTTGGCAGGAATTTCTGGCCGAAACCGGCCTCACCGCAAAGAGGAGGTACTCCGCCTGCGACGGCGCGGCCTTACCCTAGAATCACGGTCGTCAATAGATTTATTTCACCAATCACACTTTGACTGGGAGAAGCGGCAAGTAGGCACGAAACCGCCGTCAAATCGAACCCCACAAAAGTGTGCGCGCATGGGTCCGTGATTCACTCCGCCATGCCCGCTGCGAAGTCGATTCCCTCCCCGATACTTTGCCTGACTTCCTTGAGCCACACTCTTGGGTTGGTGCCGTGAATGACGCGCCCCAGAAAGCCCAACTGCTCGGCTGCATTATTGCGGTTTCGCCGAATGTCGTCCCTCGTGATCTTGGTGTACAGATCGAGAAAGGTATCCATATTCCGGGGCTTGGCAAACACGTAAGTCGCGTGGCCAAGTTGAGGGGTTTCGACGACCACGGCTTTCTCCACGTCGAAGATGTATTCCTCCCGAAAGAGATAGATCCGGCGTGCCCGGCGTGCGAGCTGGCGATAGAAGAACGAATCGTAATCCGCGCGCCAGCTGATCTGGGCGATATCAAAGTCACCGGGAATACGCATCTCGGAACATATTCGCTGCAACTCCGCGCGCTCGACCGCGCGATGTTCCAAGCACAGTCGGATCTGATCCAGTGCGCGCGAATACTGGCCAAAGCGATGATAGGTAGTTTTGGCAGATTCCATTTGCAGATGGAAATCGGACGGCAGTTTGACCTCCAACCGGCTCGGCAATGCAGTTTCCCAGGTAACGAGTTCCCACTCCTCACGACGCTTGCGGTACTTGCCGCTCTGTACGAACGTGCCCTCGACCTCGATTTTGGTTCCCAACAGATGCTTCCACTGATTCCACGTGCGGTCCCAGACAGTATGGAGGAGGGCTGGGTCGAGCCACAACTCCAGCTTGCGACGCATGTCGCGGCACAGTGCCCGGTCGTCGTAGAAATCACATTTCCGCAATGTCACATGGAACCGCCGTCGCCGGAGATCGGGTGAAAACGCGAGGATACGATGGGCAAAGAAGGTTTGTCCGTCACGGGAAGGCTCGCCAGCAACGAGAAGAGAGCCAAATCCACCGTAAGGAAACAGAGCCGGCGCTTCGGGATCGGCCAGCAGCGCGTCATAGCAAGCGCGCAGTTCTGGCTGACCAACGATGTTGAATGCCCGCTCCAGCGCCACTCGCTCTCGATGCCGCACGCCCGCCGTCCTTAGCTCCAAATCACGCAGTTTGAAAGCGACGCGAAGCTCGGGGGGCGAAGCGCTGGCGGGGATACGCAAGCTCTCGTACAGGGTCGGATGATCGACTCCGTTGGCCGTAGGCGTTACTCGATAGAAGTATTCGCGGAGGATCTCGCAAGGCAGGAAAATCGTGCCCATGCCAAGGCTTCCTCCGCGAACCTCGGCAGAAACGTAGTGCTGATTTCGTTTGTCCCGCTTGGGCTGGCTAACGTATCCGACTGGCGCGTGGTAGAGATAACGGTTCGGGCCGGAACCTGAGTTCTTGGTGATCAAGATTTCTGCGCGAATCGTATCTCTGTTGGGGACGGGGAAGGCGATCTCGTCGCCAATGCCGATGTAACTTGTCAGAAAGGGCCGTAAGAGAATCTTCGCCTGATTAGCCAACACGAAACCGGCAGGATCGTCCTGCGGATTAATACTCACTACCCGCTCACGACAGATCGGAATGGGTGGCGTGGCAGCCATACTCGGCAGGCAGTGTAGCCGGGTTTCTTCAAAAGGTCGAACACGCCTGTAACGGTCACGGCCCGGATCCTCTAGCGCCCAAGGCGCAGTCCCCAGTCACGTGCCTTCACACGCAGGATGGCGCGGCTATCCTCGCGCCGTCGGAAGTATAAATATTTATCGAAAAACAATTTCTTGCTGAATCCGAAATCGCGGGGCCAGCATCTATCGGTGACATCTTTTTTCTGTGCCCAAAAGAAACCTGTAAATGGTGCGTTGTAGAGCGCAGTAGAAGGTGTCCTTCAGAAGAGTGTCCCTTCGTCCCGTAGGCTGGCCGCGAGCTAACTTGCTCTGCAAGTGCTGACGTTTGCGGAGCTCAAACCAGATCAGTTCCACGGGGAAACAACGTCTGAAATCGCTGAAACTTGACTTGTGTGGCCACATTTCGCGAAGGGGTGTTTCGAGACCCGCAACTCAGGCTACGCGATATAACGGGACCCAGTCATGCGCGGGACTCTGCGCCGATCAGGCAATTCGGGCAGCAAACAGCGGGCAGCCATCGATCAACTGTTGATCGCTGGGATTATCCTCGGGCCTGCCAAGAAGCGCGATGCAATTAAGAAGATCCTTGAGCTTGTCCCGGGATGGACCCGTGAGGATTGTTGGCGGCGCATTAAGGAGTTGCGGAAGGCCCCTGAATGCGCACGTGTCGCAGAGGGCCATCCCGATCGAGCAAAGAGTTCCGGGGAAGCGCGTCCAGTCCGAAGATCGCCTTCCGTGCCGTGGACGCCGGAGGACGATGACAATTTGTTTAAATTGGCTGGGTCCGATCCAGTGAAGAAGATTGCTCAACGCCTGGGCCGTACCGAACGTGCCGTACGCTTCCGGCTTGGGGCGCTCGGGATTAGTGCCAAGGTCACCGACGGGTGGTCGCTGCGGGAGTTGCGGAAGATGTTACGCGTAAGCCCTGCCAGGCTGAGGTATCTCGTCGGAAACGCCATGCTCCGAGTGCGCGATCCGCGCATATCTGCGCGCTCCCTGGCGGTACTCTGCGGCAAGATTCGTACATCTTTGGACTCTTCCACAGTCGAACGAATTGCGGCCTTGGCCAATGGGGATGACGCATACTCCTGGGAACGCGCAGCGAATCTTCTTGGCGTACCCGTGGCCCAAATACAAGCCTGGATTTCTGCTGGCCAACTTCGAGTCGTGGACACGTTTGTCACCGACAGGTCGTTTGAGGAGTTCTGCAAGAATCATGGCGAGGAGCTTAAGGCTTCGCTGATTGATGCGCCCATCGCGAAATGGTTGGTGAGCGAGTACGGCGTTTCAGAGGCCGCCGCGAACGGCGGGAACGTATCGCGCGCTAGAAAGCATGCGTTGGTGATCAGAACATGCAAGTGCGGAAGGAAGATAGCCGGAAACCCATACTTTCGGCATCTCCGTGCCTGTTCGTCCGCAGGCGCAGCGCCTAGCGGAAGTCCATCCAATCAGATGGAGTCCAGCAGTCGAACTTTTACGAGCGTTCAGTCGTCCAGGTCAACGTAAGAATCGGCGTCTCTGCGCCAGTCCTCAAAAGAGGGGTAAGGGCTCGGCAACTCTGAAATCCAGACCTCATCACAGTGGTCGGCGTATTCCATGGTCCGAATGGCCCGCGGATGGCTCCGCACTTGAATGAGAATGGCTTCGAACCAGCCCTCGGTTTGCGCGTCCTGGAAGAAGTGGTCAGCGATCCAGAGCATCAGCCGCTGCCATTCTTGTGTAGCAGCACTGGCGTCCTGCGCTCGCGCTTTGAGCCCGGCGTCCAAGTACCCTGGGCAACGACGTTCCAGCTCGCGTACAACCTCTGGGGGAGGTTCTGCTCCCCGCTCCAGCGCCTGTCGTGCCCAGTAGGCAAGAGCCTCACAATCCATGTAACGAGTAGCAGCCTCGGTGAGGCGATCAGGATGCACCAGCTTCGCCGATGCCCGGGCCTTGCGCTCCCGCGCCGTCAGATGGGCAGTCTCGTCACATTGCGCCGCCAGGCCTTTCCACTCCTCGAACGACGGATACCGGATCGGTTTGGCTTTCTTCCACTTCTCGGTGCACTCCGACCAGCACACTTCGGCTCGCTGGTAGCGCGGGTCTCGTACTGCGTAATACGTACTTGCGAAGAACGAGCCTTCCTGCTTGGCGAAGCCAAAGACATGGTCCTCAATCCAATCTTCCAGGCGGAGGACCAGAGGCCGGGTGTTGGCTGCTTTGGGTGTGAGCGCTTTCTCGGTTTCAAGAAATCCCGGACAGCGGTTCTGGAGAATCTCGGCTAGCCAGTCAATGATTCGCTCCTCGACTTCGAGGATCGAGCGAGCCCAGAAATTAAACTCCTGCCAGTCGATGTATTGATTGCGAACTTCGTAGAGACGCTGCCACGGTATCCGACGGGCCTCTTCGTCAGCGCGCTCGCGGGCGGCCCGCTGAAGGCGCGCGGTTGAGTCGCGCACGGATTGCCTTTTGGATTCCTTCACACCGGAGTACCTGGGATGGGGACGCAGGGCTGAGTGTCGTCGATCGTCGTTTCGGAGCCTGCTGCCTGCCGCCCTATTTTAGTCGATTTCGTTCATATCGGAAGCACCTTCTCATGAACATTTCCGCCGGACTTGACCTTCGGTTCCCTGCCCAACCGGCGGGAGCCGGCGACTCATTTTCGGAGTGAAAACCTTGTCCTCAAGCAAGCACGAACTATAGTTCCTCAATCATTTACCGTCAAACGACAACTATGGGGTGTGCCCAAACAGATTGGTGCTGATAAACGGCGTGAGTCCCGCACGTTAGGGGAGGCTGTCGGCGCTGAGATTACCCGATTGCGTGTGGATCGCGGATGGAGCCAGGCGAAATTGGCGCACGATCTGGGATATACCGAACGCTACATCGGCCAACTGGAACGGGGCACCAAGAGCCCAACGCTACGAACGCTCGCCGATCTTGCCAAGGCGTTCTCAGTAGAGGTTTCCGCCATAATCAGATCTGCCGAACGGCGACACCGGAACAGTGGCAAGCGTTGACCAATTGACCGCCGCGAAGAGACTCTCGTCGTAGTACATTTCCGCAGCGGCTATCGCAATCATTTCCATATTCGGGGCTACTCGAAGAGGACTGGCTCCAATATCGTCTCTTCGGGTTCCTGAAAGTTGCTCAAGCCGACGCCAACGAGTCGAAAGCGTTGCTTTGGATCGAGATCAACCCGTTCTCGCAGCTTTAAGGCGATGTCCGTTAGTTCATCGCAAGAGGCGGGCGGGGAGCCCGGCGTATGGCTGCGAGTCAGAATCTTGAAGTCGCTTGTCTTCAGCTTCAGGACAACTGTGCGTGCCGTCCGTCGTTCTTTTCGCGAAGCCGACCAAAGCTTCTCTGCGAGTCCCCGAATCATCGGTTCCGTTTCCGGTAACAGCACGTCATGTTCAAAAGTATCCTCGACGGATATCGATTGTGTCAGCCTGTCAGGGACGACCGGGTTGTGGTCGATGCCGAGTGACAGCTGGTGCAGGCGCTGACCGTATCGGCCGAAGTTCTGTTCGAGTAGGGCCGAGTCGAGACCTCGTAGATCGCTGACGGTCTTTGCCCCAAGTTCCTCCAGCTTCTCTCCCGTAACTTTTCCGACGCCGGGCAAGCGTCCGACAGGCAACGGCAGCAGAAACGCGTCTATTTCTTCAGGCCGAACGACAAATAGCCCATCAGGCTTGCGCCAGTCAGATGCAAGCTTTGCGAGGAACTTGTTTGGCGCCACTCCGGCAGACGCGGTCAGATTCAACTCTTCACGAATTTGTTTACGGATTGTCCGTGCCACCAGCGTGGCTGTCGGTAGACCGGTCTTGTTCTCGGTGACATCGAGATAGGCTTCGTCCAGGGACAGTGGTTCTATCAGGTCAGTATGACGCTGGAAGATTTCCCGCACGCTGCGCGATACGGCCCGGTAGCGTGTGAAATCCGGAGGCACAAATACGGCATCGGGACACAACCGTTCCGCGCGTTTTGCTGGCATGGCCGAATGCACACCGAAGCTCCTGGCCTCGTAGGAGGCAGCGCAAACGACGGAGCGATTGCCCAGCCAGGCGACGATCACGGGCTTGCCGCGTAGCTGCGGATTATCGCGCTGCTCAACCGAAGCGTAAAACGCGTCCATGTCGACATGGATGATTTTTCGCAAGATCTAAGGCCACGAATACGATTCTTAGTCAGAGTGGGCCGAATGGGCGTCACGCCGACTCGACCGTTCCATTACATTATTACTTGATCTGAGGAGTGCACGATGTGTGGCCGCTATCGTCTGTCTAGACGTAAGCAAATGATCGAGGAATACTTCGAGACCGAGAACGAGGTCGATTGGGAGCCTCGCTACAATATTGCTCCGTCGCAGCCTGTCGGAATAATTCGCCAAGACCCATCCACACCGGAGCGGCATTTCTCGCTGGCTCGCTGGGGACTGATTCCGTCCTGGGCCACGGACGCTAGCATTGGATTCAAGACCATCAATGCCCTCGCGGAGACGGTCGCCGACAAACCCTCGTTCCGGGATGCCTTCGTTAGCCGTCGGTGCTTGCTTCCTGCCGACGGGTTCTTTGAGTGGCGAAGAAGCGGAAAAGAGAAGCAGCCCTTCCACTTCGGAATGCAGGACGATTCCCTGTTTGCCTTTGCCGGTCTCTGGGATCGCTGGAAAGACCCGGGCGGCACAGTGATTGAGTCTTGCACGATTCTGACCACCACTCCGAACTCACTATTGGCGGACGTGCATGATCGAATGCCGGTGATTCTCCGTCGAGACACCTACGATCTATGGCTCGATCCCAGCTTCCAGGATGTAAAGGCACTGGCGGAGGTTCTGGCACCGTTCGATGCGGCGCAGATGAAGAGCTTTCCGGTCAGCACAAGGATCAACGCGGTGACGAACGACGATCCAAATTGCGTTGTGCCTTGGCAGAGTCCTCCGCCAACTCAAAGCGCCCTTTTCGGGTAGCACAGCGGCTTTATCATTCACGGGCTTGCTTCACCATCTCGACGAACGCTTCTCTGGTTTGTGACCCGTCGCTCACTTCCCGCAAGAAGGCGACCCGAGTTCCCTTCACGCCATCCTGGGTTTTCAGGCGCAAATGGAAGCCGACGCGGTCGACCGAGGTCAACTCTGCTTCCTGTGCCTCAATGCCAGGAAACCGCTTGGCCAGCAAGATGAGCGCATCTTTGTGGTCGGCATTCATGTGCTGCATGATGTCGTTCTTCTGCTCTGCCAGCGGATCGGATTGCGCTGCGGAGTAGTCCGAAGCCGGCACCCATCCCATCACTCCGAAGCCGCCCACGTAATAAACATCCAACACGTCCATTCGGTAAAAGAAGAAATCGTCAAAATCGACCCAGTACTTGCTGTCTGGGTAACGCGTCAGATAGACCGTACGCGTGGCTGCCAATTCTGGCTCCGGGATTCTGCTAACACTCCCTATCAACGTGACTCTTGACGCTCCGAGCGGGTCACCGCTGGCCTCGGGCTCTGTCACAAACAGACTGGCGCGTGGGTTCACCTGCAGATTCTGCGTATGCATGGCCATTGTGCTGATAAGGAAAACTGGGCGCCCCTGGCCGTCCAGCGCATACGGCATCAATGAACCGAACGGGAAACCCTGCTGTTTCCGCGACTGAGTCGAGAGACTGCCGATGCGGCCGGAGTGCATCAGCGTGCGTGCCCTCTCGGCAAACGACGGCTCAGGCACTTCAGGCTGACTGCTCGTCGCGCCACTCGCGTGTTTTCCGAAGGATGAGGAAGACATTGCTGAGCCCTCTCGCTATGCAACGAATTATATGACGGCACCCTTCTCGTTCTACCGCCGGTTGTCTCTATTGCATTCCTTCTCATGGCGGACATCGACACTCCACGGAAAGGTCTCATTCATTCGGCTCCCCAAAATCTCATGAGCCTATTCGAGTCCATGCCGATGAACTTGGCCCGTTCCAGAGATGTTCACAGATGTTCACTTTAGCTCAGACCTCGGAAAGTAGAGAGATTACAAAGGTTACAGTCTTCCTGGAGACTCAAGTAAGAGTCGTCCAAACTAGCGCCGGTCGGACCTGCTTTGTAACGAAGCCGATGCAACACTCCGACCCCTTCGAGCAGGCACAATGGGTACGGCAGACAAATCGAGCTCTCGTTGGCTATTTCTGTTCGTTAGAGACAAGCATGTACAGATATTGCGAGTGTTCATCCTTCTTTGTGGCTGCGCGGCACTCGGGCGAGTGCTATTTGGGCCCGATGTTTGGGGAATAAGCCTGGTTGTCGCGATAGGATCTGCCGTCCTGGTCAGGTATGAGGTCTGGCTCTGATTCTGCCATCCGTACCACTACAAGGATTAGCTCTGAAATTTCATTCATCTCGAAATCAGGGATGCCTCTTTGGCCGTGGCACGGCGACGTCAACTCGCAGGAGAGGCATTGCACAAGACTTCATGACGGCTTCCTGGGAACCTCCTGCGGAATGATTACCTCCGGGAGCGCTTGTAAGAAGGCAGAAATCCACGCATAGGCCTACCCACGGTTCGGAGAACTGACGCCGTAGAATTGCAGGACATCGCCCAGGGTCACAATGCCTTCTAACCTGTGCACGTTCGCGCGATCCACAACCGGTAGGACGTCAATCTGGTTAGCACCCATCCGTTCGAGCGCCAGATCAAGGCCTTGATCGGAGTGAACATGCGGAAAATCGAGTACGTCGACAATCTTCCGAAGCTCCAGGCTGGCATCTTGCGTGAATTCCCGTTCCAGCGTCGTGCGGTTAATTACTCCGACTACGCCGCCGCTATCCAGCACGAGCCAGGTTTGGAATTTACTCAAGTTGGCCCGTTGTAGTGCTTCCCCAATCGTAATCTCGCTCGGCAGCGACTCGGTCAGAGCGCGCATGATTCGGATTATCTGACGCTTTCCTTGTCGTTGGCGGGCCTCCGCCGAGGGCAGGTGTATGCCGTCCTGCACTGCCAGGGCTTCGTAGATAGGCTCGCGTTGCAGTCGTGAGGCAATGAACAGGCTCACCAAATTCGCAATCATCAGAGGGACGATGACAGCGTAGTCCTGCGTCATCTCGAAGATCATCAGCACCGAAGTCATCGGAGCCCGCACGATACCCGCAAAGACCGCGCCCATCCCGACCAATGCATAGGCACCCGCTGTCGCGGTGTAGGCAGGCAAGAAATGATGCGCCACCGTGCCTACAGTACCTCCGAGCATCGCGCCAATGAATAGTGCAGGTCCGAAAATTCCTCCAGCATTACCCGACGCATAACTTGTGGTCACCGTTATAAGCTTCAGAACCAACAACAGAACCATTAGGTTTAGCGCCATCCGTCCATTCAACACATCGCCCACGTACCCATAACCCACACCCAAAACCTGTGGCACAAATAATCCCATGAGGCCAACTAAGAATCCACCTGCGACCGGTTGGAACCAGACGGTCTTCTTCGGAAAGCGCAGGAAGCGCGCCCGCATGCCCAGAAGAAGTTTGGTAAAGCTCACGGAGACCAGGCCGCCAGCCACGCCAAGAACCGCGTAGATTCCAAACTCCAGTGGATTGACCAGTTGGTATTCCGGAACCTTGAAGAGCGGGTGATTGCCGAGCAGGAGCCGAAGCACCATCCATGAAGTCGCCGAGGCCAACACCACCGAGCCCAGCACTGGCGCGTGGAGGTCGCCCACAATCTCCTCCAGCGCAAATAGCACGGCAGCCAGCGGCGTATTAAACGCGGCCGCAATGGCCGCTGCTGCGCCCACCGGTAGAAGAGCCTTGACCTTTTCGGGCCGCAATCCCAGACGGCGTCCAATCACGGAAGCAATGCCCGCACCAACTTGGACCGACGGCCCCTCTCTCCCCAGTGGAATTCCGCTGGCCAGCGTAGCCGACGTGCAGAAAAACTTTCCGATCACAGTGCGCATTGTGATGCGGCCGCCGCGGGCGTATAGCGCAGCTTTGGTCTGCGGCACGCCGCTTCCGCGCGCGTCGGGAAAATAGCGGTACAGCAAGTAGCCGATACCCAGGGAGCCTCCGACTGGGAGCAGCAGACGTCGCCACCGGGCGCTGCCCACCGGATACAACCTTATCCCCGCTCGTTCTGTCAGCAGAATGAAAGCGACAACCGCCAACCCAGTCAAAGCACCTATTACTAGAGCCAGCACCAGGAATACTTGGTCCTCACGTTCCTGCAGTCTTGCCGTGAGAGACAAAAGTGGCGATTTCCACCAACTTCCATTCGCTTCTTCGACGCTTTCGCGAATCTCTCCGTCGGGCATTCCAAAAGCATATCGCACTGGCCACCCAGGAAAAATGCCTCAGCGCCTGCAATCGAACGGGTTTCGGGCAGTTAACTCAAGGGACCTGTGCGGAAAGAAGCAGCAGCTATAATCGGGAAAGCGGTGAAGTTCCTCCTCATCACTTCCTTTCTAGTCGGTATGGCTCTGTTCCTGTCCCCGGTCGTGGCGCAGAACCCTGGGCAGGAATTGACGTCGGCATACTCCGCTGCGCGACCGAATAGTCGGCTTCAGACTGCGGCGTCACAATCCGCAGGTTCTCAGCCCGAAGCTTTTTCTCCGCCGAAGAGAATCAGCGCTCATGCATCGGTCACCAAGCCGGTCGATAGTAAAGCGACCAACGTAGCTTCGGCCCAAACAGACTGGTCCCAGAGGGCGGCTACGAATAGCTCCACCTCGGGCGCGCCAGCAGAACGTGATGAATCGGTCTTCACAGTGCGCAAGACGGTGAACGAGGTCCATCTCGTTTTCACCGTCACCGACAAGCACGGCCACTACATTACGGATCTAAAGCAGGACGATTTTAAGATTCTGGACGACAGCAAGCCACCGAAAGAGATCCTCAGCTTCAGCAGCGAGACGGATCTGCCCCTGCAAGTCGTCCTGTTAATCGACGCCAGCGAATCGGTGAGCGGTCGCTTCAAGTTCGAGCAGGAAGCAGCAATCCAGTTTCTGAAACAGACGATCCGGCGGAAGTACGACCAAGCCCTCGTCATCGGCTTTGACCTGACTCCCAAGGTCGCCCAAGACTTTACCGACGACACCGAGCAGCTTCTAGTTGGCATTCGCGCGCTGCGACCCGGCAGCCTCACGGCAATATACGATGCTCTCTACTTTGCATGTCGGGACAAGCTGCTGAAGCAACCACAGGCTGGCCCTGTCCGGCGCATCATCATCCTGTTGAGCGACGGCAATGACAAGGCAAGCTCCGTGACCCGCGAAAAGGCTATCGAGATGGCGCAACGGGCCGAGGTCTCCGTATATACCATCAGCACCAACCCGGCCGGCTCCGGCGGACACGGCAACAAGACCTTGGAACTCATTGCCGACGCAACCGGCGGGAGATCGTACGTGCCCTCCCAGATCACCGAAGTAACCAACGCGTTCACCGCCATTCAAGAAGAGCTTCGCAGCCAGTACGCGGTGTTTTACAAGCCGGCAGCGTTCAGTACCGATGGGCATTACCGCACCATCAAAGTTCAAGCGCAGAACCAGGAAGGCCTGCGTATCCGCAGCCGTAAAGGATACCGCAGCCCTGCAGAATACGACGGGCGCAATCCGTAGCGCTGAACTACTCTCGAACAGGTCCGCGGGGGATCCAGACACTTTCGTAGCTTCTTATAATGCGGGATGTTGCCGGTGGTTCAGAATAATCCGGCATGGACTTCAGATGACTGTTCAGACGAAACCGCGGTACGGAATCATCGCTGTGGGTGTCTTCCTATTCTTCGGGGCAACTATGGCTCTACTCGCCGGAAGCACTCTGATTTGGCCGGGCACTATTTTCGACAAGGCCTGGGTCCTTAGTGCGGCTGCTCATGCGCGACTTGCGCCATTCGGAACGAAAATTGGGATTCCCTTTCTGCTGCTCGGTGCAATTCTCGCAGTCGCCGGTACTGGTTGGTTTAGACGGCGCGTTTGGGGGTGGCGATTAGCGGTAGCCGTCATCGCAACCCAGGTTGTAGGAGATATAGCGAATGCTTTTCTTGGTGATATCGTCAGAGGTGTGATCGGCTTCCTTATCGCCGGGGCGCTGCTTTTCTATCTTCTACGGCCTGAGGTCAGATCTGCGTTCGCGAGCGGAGATGCGTAGAGTTCCGGCTAACGAATTCGACCAGTCGAAGGCGGTACAGTTCTGAGATGACTCCGAGCTCGGGTATAGAATTTCTGGTTTGGTTGCTCATTGCTGCCGCAATCATCGCCATTCTGGCTGAACGTCTGAAGATTCCCTACACGGTATCCCTTGTCTTCGGCGGGTTGCTCCTCGGAATCATTCATATCCCGATGTTGTCGCCACTCCAGGCCGGTCACCGGCCCGATTGGTTGACGCCCGATGTGATCTTGATTCTGTTCCTTCCAGCGCTGGTCTTTGAGGGTAGCGTAAAGCTCGACGTGAGGGCGCTCATTCGGAACTCCGTTCCTTTATTGTTGCTCGCCAACGTTGGTGTGCTGGTCGCTGCGCTTGTGACGGGATATCTTGTGCATTGGTTGATCGGGCTACCGGTGCTCATTGCACTTCTCTTCGGTTCCATCATCTCCGCCACAGATCCCATTTCCGTATTAGCTATCTTCAGGGATCTCAAAGTCGACAACCGTCTGTCTCTCATCATGGAAGGAGAAAGCCTGCTCAATGATGGAACAGCTGTCGTGCTCTTTGGAATCCTGTTAGGAGCTGTCGCTGCCGAGAAGTTCAGCCTACTTCAGGGCGTCGAGCAATATGTCCTGGCGGTCGTCGGGGGAGCAATTCTGGGATCGGTCCTGGGATACTTAGCGAGTCGAATGACGGACGCGCTGGATAACCCGCATGTTGAAATCACGCTCACAACAATTCTGGCGTATGGCAGCTACTTGATTGCCTATCACTTGCATTGGTCAGGCGTAATCGCGACTGCCGCTGCCGGGCTGATGTTGGGCAACTTTGCTGGAAAGAAGACGATGAGTCCTGGCGCCCGTACCGCAGTGGAGTCGTTCTGGGAGTACGTGTCGTTCGTCATGAATTCCCTCGTGTTTCTCTTGATTGGCCTCGAAGTTTATGTGCGTGAACTTCTACAAAATTGGACTTCCATCGCAGTGGCCATCGGCGCTGTGCTTGTGGGACGTGTGTTGTCGGTGTACCTGCTGGTTCCGCTGAGCAATCGCTTCGCAGAAGACATACCGTTTCGCTGGCAGCATGTGGCGGTTTGGAGTGGGCTTCGCGGAGCCCTTGCGCTTGCGCTGGCCCTGAGCTTGACCAGCACCTTCCCCTATCGCGACCAGATCTTGAACTTAACCTATGGGGTGGTCATCTTTTCAATACTGGTGCAGGGTCTCACGATCAAACCCCTCCTAAAAATCCTCAAACTTGCGAATGGCAGCAACGTACTGCCAGCATGACACTTGAAGTCTCCGCCCAGGCGAGACTCGCTGCCTGGAAGTTGATGTCAAGCGCCACAGTATCATCAGGCCATCACATTTCGAACCTCACTTGCTCCTTGTCATCTTCCTCATGATTGCCTTGCCCGTGGGCCGTCATCTGACTGCCGAACTGTCTCGATCCGCAATCGTTAAGGAATACTTCATCCGGGGCTCTCAGGGGGTGTGCGAGGGACAAATCAACTGAAGGGATGCGACTTCGGCACAACGAGACGAACGATCAACTACTTAAAGAGCTGCTTGGCCAGCCCCGGTTCGAATGAAGGGCTGACGAAGCAATGGCCTTCTTCTAGTCGTTGCAGCGCTTCGATCAACAGCTCCTCGGCCTCCGTCTTCAAGAGATAGCCGGACGCGCCCACCGCCGCCGCGGTATGCAACATCTCCTCGGAGTCATGCATGGTGACAAATAATACCTTGATTTCAGAGACCGATTCGCGGAGTTTGGCGGCCACGGCTAGGCCGTTGGGCGGAGGCATCGAGATCTCCATGCCAACGCATCCTAACGGAAAGGTAAATACGGCGAAGGCCGTATTCTGAAAGGTAAGGGGATTGCAGAATCGACAGACCTTGCGGACTGCCTGTTGGCAATTGGCATCAAGATGCTTCTGCAGGAATAGCCCCAGCGGCGAGGCCACCAATCTGGAGCTCCTCATCGTCGGGAATCTACATCGGGACTCTATAGCTTTTTGACGTATACGAAATCGTACTCGGTTACCCAGGTCTTGCCGGCGTCAGTTGAACGTTCTGAGAGCTGACGCACGCTGCCATCTGGCAGCTTCGAAAAAGTCAGATGACGGGTTAAGGTTCCCCCTGACGCCTTGGGCATTTCGTAGACGTAGCGCATCTCTCCGTTCACTAGCGAGCCCTTGAAGTAGTTTGTGGTGCCGCTGTCAGAAACCCAGAATTGCTCCCACCTATGTGCGACCGGGTCGTACTTGTTAAAGCTCTTCCCGTCGCCTCCCTGTAAGCCACTCCAATTTTCGAAGACCACGCAATCCTTCAATATCAGTTTCACGCTGCTCTCGCCGACCTTTTGTTTTCCGCTGTAGACATTCCACTCGCCGACCCAGAAGTCGAGTTGGCGGTATTCGGGATTCGCTTGGGCATTCTTGCAAGGCTCGGCGGCCTGCTGCGCCGCTTTCGCCAGCGCTTGAAATCTCGGCTCGCCGATGAGACTCGCCAGGTCAGGGTCGTTGGCGATCGGAGCAGGAAAACCCACGGCGGCGATAGACTCCAACAGATCAATCGCCTTCTGTTTATCGCCCATGCGAGCATAGGCGCATGCCAGGTTGTACTTGCCTGTTTGTGGCGGAAACCCATTGTCCAAGGCCTTCTGCAAAGCCCTGGCGGCATCCTCATATTTTCCCGCCTGAAGATAGTCGGTTCCAAGTTTCTCCCAGCCATTTGCATCCGTGGGTGCGCTCTGCGCGGGTGATTCATTCGCGGCGAGAGTCGGCGCGGAGCTCGAGCCAGCGGCTCCCGCCCCAGCGTTTTGTCCGGAACAGTTACTGACCGACGCCAGAAGCACTAACAACGCACATCCAAAGCTGTGCAAACACGTTCGCCCCATTTCGGCCCCTTTCAAACGCGAGACTTCCCCGCTGCAATCCCTGTTTTTGACGGCGGCAGAAGGTTTTGGTGAGAGCTCAATCTGATAAGGGGCGACAGTGCAGAAGCGGCACGTGGGCGTCAAGACTCTTGACCTCAAGAGCCGATAACGAACGACGCTACAAATTCACCCTGGTGCCCTCGATTCGAAACTTTTTCCCTCTTCGCGACTCTCAATTGGTGTTCCTAGACCGCGCGAACCCATCGGCTCATATGTTTAACGGGAGTCCACGATGAAACAATTTGTCCGGCGAGCTGTAATCGGTTCCCTGGCGGGCGGTGTTGCTTCGGCTGCCCTGATCGCAACCCTCGGTCACGCCGGCTGGAGCTTACTGCTCGGTGCTTCGATCGGAGTGGCCTTTGCAGTCACCACCGGACCATCACCTGACGCCTATGTCGACAACATGATGGCGGCCGGCGCCCTGGGCGTGCCGCTCTGGGGAGTTTTCAGCGTCATCGTTTTTCCTTTGCTGACGGGACAGACGCTGGAGTGGAGTGCTGAACAAATGCGCGAGCACTTTCCTGCCCTGGTGGGATGGGTGCTCTATGGCGTGACGCTCGGGTTGTTTGCGCAGATGTTAAACGACGTGGCGGAGCGCATACTCGGTTCCGAACCAAAGCCACAGCCCGACACTGCAACACCGGCGAAACGAATCCTTATTCTGGGTGGCGGGTTCGCCGGAATGAAAACAGCGGAGTGCCTTGAGAAGGAGCTGTCGAGAGATCCGTCGGTCTCCATTTCGCTGGTCAGCGAAACCAATGCACTGTTGTTCACGCCGATGCTTGCGGAAGTGGCCGGCAGTAGCCTGGAGCCGAGCCATATCAGCACTCCCCTGCGCACCACGCTGCATCGTACGGAGTTCGTGCGCGGGCGCGTCGCCTCGGTTGACCTGGAGAACCGGCGCGTCGTCCTCGATGCCGCCATGGGTGCCAACGAAAGCTGCCGCACTGAATTGGCTTACGATCAGCTCGTTCTCGCGCTGGGGGCAGTTTCCAACTATCTCGGGCTGACCAACGTACAAAAGCTGGCGTTCGACTTCAAGAGCCTGGTAGATGCAATTCGCATCCGTAACCACGTGATTGAGATGTTCGAGCGAGCCGACCGTGAAAATGATCCAGCAGTGCGCAAGTCGCTTCTGACCTTCGTGATTGCCGGCGGAGGGTTTGCCGGTGTCGAACTCGCGGGGTCGCTGAATGATTTTGCGCGAGGCATTCTTGCCGACTATCCCAACCTGAGCCGCGAGGATGTGCGGATCGTACTAGTCCATTCTCGTGACCGTATTCTGCCTGAGTTGAGCGAGTCGCTTGGCCGGTACGCGCAGAGCCGCATGGAAACACGTGGCGTCGAGTTCCGACTGAATACCCGGCTGACTGATGCGCGCCCTGGCATGGTGGTTCTCAGCGATGCCGAAATTCCCGCCGAAACGTTGGTATGGACGGCCGGAACTGCGCCAAATCCTCTGAGCAAGTCTCTGCCTTTGGAAAAAGACAAGCGCGGCGCTGTGATCGTCGACCCGACGCTGGCCGTGCCAGGCCATGCCGGAGTTTGGGCATTGGGCGACTGCGCCGCCGTGGTGGACGCCAAGACGGGTAATTCCTGTCCGCCGACCGCGCAGTTTGCACTGCGCGAAGCGGCAACGTTGGCGAAGAACATCCGCGCCCGTCTGGAAAGCCGACCAGGCCGAGGATTTCACTTCGACTCGCTCGGCGCTCTTTGTGTCGTAGGACACCAGACGGCGTGCGCTGAACTTACTGTGCCTTTCGCACGCGGAAAATCGATGCGCTTCTCGGGTCTCCTCGCCTGGATGATGTGGCGAGGCATCTATCTAGGAAAGTTGCCGGGGTTAGAACGGAAGATCCGTGTGCTGGTGGATTGGACGGTGGAGCTCTTCTTCCCGAAAGACATCGTCCAAACCATCGATTTGCGATAGGAGAGAACGCAATATGTCCGCCTTAGAATCGCTCGCTGCGCTGACGATCGAAACCGAGCCGAGAAGTTGGGTGCGAATTGAGCCCGCCCTCGGTCTAGTGACTGGGCTCGGCGGTGGCATGGTGCAGAGCCTCGCGTTAGGCACGCCACTCACCCACGGACTGGCGGTCGGTGGTCTGTTCGGTTTGGCGTTTGGCTTCTTCTTCGCACGGCGCGCCACCAGTGCCGGAGCCGGCCTGATTTGGGGATTGTCCGCAGCCTTCCTAATGTGGCTGGTGTTCCCCGCCGGGCTGCGGCCCATATTCGCCGCGGGCTTCCATTCCATGGCTGCGTTGGGCGACGCACGAGACGAATTTCCTTTACTCGTCGGCTACCTGGTGTGCCTCGGAATGCCCGTCGGCCTCGCCCTCGGCATAAGGGGTGGGTTGCGCCCGACCGCTGCTGATCCTCATTTTCACTGGGGTCGAGCCATAGTGGCGGGTGGCCTGGCGGGACTGTTGGCAGGATTCATCTTCGATCGCTGGATGTCCGCAGGCGACTATTTCCCGCTATTAGCAGGAGTGAACGAATTGCCCTCACGGACCGTCAGTATGGGTTTGCAATTCGGCATAGCTGTGTTGATGGGCGTGATATTCGGAATCCTCTTCCAGCGTGACGTTCGGGGCTACGGATCGTGCATGGGATGGGGCGTGGGGTATGCAATTTTGTGGTGGTTCCTAGGGCCACTCACCCTGTTGCCCCTGATTACCCGTACGCCACTTGACTGGTCTGCCGACAACGGCAGCGCCGTGTTCGGCTCGCTGATCGGTCACATACTTTACGGAATGATTTTGGGCGTCACCTACGCCACTCTCGACAAGATGTGGGTACGCTTATTCATCCAGTCGGACCCCCTCAATCGCGAGGCCCACGGCCCCGGCTTGCGGGTCTTGCAGTCTCTTGGATGGGGAGCGCTTGCCGGCTTCGCCGGCGGAATCGTGTCGAGTCCAATCATGCTGCAAACCGGAGTACTCTCCAAGGTCGCAGGCATTGATACCAGCCTCACTAACTTGCACGGGTTGGCACTGCACTTACTGGTCAGCGCGTCGATCGGGATGAGCTTTGGGCTACTGTTTCGCAATGAATCCCCGAACCTCGGATCCGGTATCGCCTGGGGATGGCTGTTCGGCCTGATGTGGTGGTACCTGGGTCCTTTGACACTATTGCCGCTCATGCTTACCGGCGTGTGCGACTGGAGTACCGATGCTGCTTCAGCGCTCTTGCCGTCGTTGATCGGGCACTTGATCTTCGGCGCGGTGACGGCTTATGTGTTCTTGAGACTTGAAAATCGCTACATGCGTTGGCTGCTGCTCGACCCAAGAATTGCGATGCGGGAAAAGCGGCGTGTACGTCCGTTTGGCACTCCAGCGCCTGCGTTGTGGTTCATGGTTCTCGGACTCGGCGTGCTTTTGCCAATTCTGTTGGGATGAACTGCGAGCAACGAGAGGCTTAGTCAGCTCGATGTCGGTTCCGCAGCGCAGGTACGATTGACGAACTGTCAAAGCTGATAATAAGGTTCGATCTTATGAATGACGTCTACGCCATCAACGTAGCGAAATCACAGTTTCGCGATGGATTCAACACGGGGGATCCGAACCTCGTGCTTTCCGTATTTGCCCCGACATTTACGGACATGTCGGACGGCCGCCCCAGTCGCTATGGCGCGGACGCGGGCATTAAGCTGCGTGCAGACCTGGCGAACCTTTTTGCGGCCTACGATGCGAAGATCAACATCATCATTATCGCCATTCGCGTGCAGCAGGACATGGCGGTCGATCACGGCTGGCACGAACTGACGCTCACCCCTAAGGGGGGCGGAGAGGCGATCTACCGTCGAACACGTTACCTGGAGGTGTGGACTAGGCAAACCACCGGCGAGTGGCGCATTTCGTTCTACATGGATAACACGGACCTTCCTGACACGGTTTAAGACCTAGATTGCGGAGACCAAGTGCTGCGCTATTTGTTAGGACCGAATTAGTCGCGTCGGCGTGACTTCAGACGAAAGCTCACCCATTAGCCTGGAGGCAAGATTTGCAGCCACCGTTCCGATCTAGGCAGGAGGTCATCATTAACGCGCCTTTGGAAGCAGTGTGGTCGTTCACCATGGATCTCACCAAGATCCCGGAGTTCCATCCTCGTGTGGTGAAGGTTGATCTTCTTTCTGGCAAGACCCTGCGCGAACCAGGTGCGTCCTATCAATGTCATCTTTCGGGCGGGAAGCACTGGTGCATCGAGAAGGACATTGAAATTATCCCGCTACAGAAGATCGTCACTGTGCTGCCCGAGGACACCTTCGGTATCAGCAAGATTCTCAGCGATTACACAGTGGAAACGACGTTCCAAACCCTCGGCCCCCGGTCAACCAGGGTGGAGATTAGCCACTATTACTCGACGACCACCCTGAAAGCCAAGCTCCTCAACCTAATCGCAAAAGGTAAGATCGCCCGCGATACCCAGGCAACATTGAATGCTGCCAAAGCCACGATAGAGGCTACCTGCCGTTTGGGATAGGGGTTTATCAGACTGGTTCTAGGATTTCCCAAGCTGGGCGTCCAGCTTCGCGTAAATCCGCTGTCCCAGGTTGGTGGGAAGTTCAAATTCAGCGTCGTCTGCCATGAGCTTCACAACATTCCTGGTTCCATCCAGAATGGCAGAGCAATGCTTGCACACTTTGAAATGCGCCTCCATGCGGGACCGTAACTCAGGGTCGGTGGCTTCGTCGATATAATTCGAAACCTCCCGCCAGACCTCAACACAACTAATTTCAATCACCATAGATATAGATGCGCGAATAGAGATTTTGTTGCGTCGTAACCCACAATTCGCATTACCATGGCCGCACTTTCTTAAACTCGGTCCTGGCGGTCATCCAAGAGCCGTCGATTCCAGGCGCCAGGGCATCGCGCATCTGCAGTCGCGCTCGCAACAGGCGGGTTTTAACCGATGCTTCCGTGATACCGAGCATATTGGCAGTTTCAATGATGCTCACGTGTTGTACGTCGCGCAGAACTAGTACTTCACGATACTTGGGGTCCAGTGAAGCCAGCGCCCGCTTCAACGCTTCGCGCAGTTCCTTGCGCTGCAGCGCTTCCGAGGGGATGTCTCTCCAATCTGCGAAGTCCTTCGGCAGATAATCGCCATCTTCATCCGATCTCTGGTCATCGATCGACTCGTAAAGGCTCTTTCGGTCTTTGCGGAACTTCATGCGTGCTTCGTTGATGGTGATCTGAATCAACCATGTGCTGAACTTCGCTTCTCGTCGAAACTTCGACAGGCCATTGAAAGCCTTGAGCACAGCCTCCTGCGCCACTTCCTCTGCGTCGGCGGGATTGTTGACCACACCCATGGCAGCAAAGTAAACCGCGCGTTCGTAGGGGCGCATCAACTCGTAAAAGGCATTATGATCTCCGCCGAGACAACGGTCGATCAGCTGGCCTTCAAGCGCCTCGTTGTGAGGTGGGGTCGTAGACATGTCGTACCGAGGCAACGTTTTACGGATTCAGTCCTGGAGAATCTGGGCCCAAAGAAACGGAAAGATTGTAGGATTTTAGCGTTTTTCCAGGCAATAGCAAACGCAATACGCCCAATTTCGTTGACATTCTGTTGACAATTCAATTTCGCTTACCACATCCGACCTAAAGCAACGGCTAACCGCAAACAGGGCGGGATGTGCGTGATTTTGTTCTTCCGCAGTGAAACATTTGCCGAGAATCCGAATCCCACCTCGCATGAGAAGCGAAACCCAATGCACACCAGCCATGGCGGTGAAAGTCTTCGCAGCGCAACTGCTGGAAGAACCAGTGGCTGCCAGTTTGAGGACTGGGTGCTGGGCTGACGACGCCAAACGGGCGATAACCGCGCACTGGCCGGAATACATGATTGAAGCCATTTGTCTTGGTACATTCATGATTTCGGCTTGTGCCTTCTCAGCATTACTGGAACATCCCGCATCGCCAGTCCGCGCGAGCGTGATGAGCGCCGACATTCGTAGGTTTCTGGTAGGACTAGCGATGGGCATAACCGCTATCCTTCTTATCTATTCGCCGCTGGGACGCCGCTCGGGCGCACACATGAACCCTGCGACCACACTGACGTTCTACCGCTTGGGAAAGGTCGAGGGTTGGGACGCGTTCTTTTACATGCTGTCGCAGTTCACCGGAGGCGTACTGGGGACCGCGCTGGCCTTCGTCGTCTTGGGGCAGACGCTGGCTCATCGCGACGTGAACTTCGCGATTACTCATCCCGGTATGCGCGGCGAATCCGTCGCTTTCATCGCAGAGATATGCATCACGTTCCTTCTGATGACGGTCATATTGAATGTTTCGAATAGCCGCAAGTATGCGCGCTTTACCGGAATCGCGGCTGGGACCTTGGTGATGCTGTTTATCACGTTCGAGAGCCCGCTATCGGGGATGAGCATGAACCCGGCGCGCAGCTTCGCCAGTGACTTTGTGGGTATGCAGTGGCAAGGACTGTGGATTTACTTCGTCGCGCCAGCGATCGGAATGTTTTCCGCTGCCGAGTTGTTTGTGCGGACGCGCGGCATCCATGACGTGATCTGCGCCAAGCTGAATCATTCGGAAAACGCGCGATGCATCTTCCGCTGCGGCTACATGGCGATGCCTGGCACAGCGTCAGGCGACTGAGTTCTTCGGTACGGGGCCCATTTCAAATCCAGAGGTATCGAGAAAGCCCGTTCGCGGGCAGAGGAGAGGATTGCTGTGTCAAACGACAACCGCTACGAGGTGATCATCATCGGGACAGGCGCTGGTGGAGGGACTCTCGCATATCATCTCGCGCCCTCCGGCAAACGAATCCTTATTTTGGAGCGTGGCGACTATGTCCCCCGCGAGAAAGCTAACTGGGACCCCAAGGTCGTTAATGTCGACGCCCACTACAACACCAAAGAATCATGGATCGACAAGGACGGCAAGGATCTTCATCCCCACACGAACTACTACGTCGGCGGCAACACCAAGTTCTATGGTGCGGCGCTGTTTCGCCTGCGCGAGCGCGACTTTGGCGAGCTGCGCCATTACGGCGGCATCTCTCCCGCTTGGCCCATCTCCTACGACGACCTCGAGCCTTATTACACACAGGCTGAGAACCTCTACCACGTGCATGGTGAGCGTGGCGAAGATCCCACCGAACCTGCGGCCAGCTCGCCATATCCTTGGCCCGCCGTGAGCCACGAGCCCCGTATCCAGCAGTTGTCGGACGACTTCGCCGCTGCAGGCCTCAAACCGTTCCACGTTCCTGTTGGAGTAATGCTCGATGAGAAGAATCCCCACAAGAGCCGCTGCATTCGCTGCGACACTTGCGACGGATTCCCCTGCCTGGTGTACGCGAAGGCTGACGCCCAGGTGCTCTGCGTTGACGAAGCAGTGAAGTATCCCAATGTCACGCTGCTTACGAATTCGCTGGTTCAGCGACTCGATACCGATTCCTCAGGACGCGAGGTGAAATCCGTTGTGGTAGAGCGCGACGGTCGCGAAGAGCGCTTTTCCGCCGATGTGATCGTCGTCTCCTGTGGCGCGATTAACTCGGCTGCCCTGCTGCTGCGTTCCGCCAACGACAAGCACCCGCGAGGATTGGCCAACAGCTCCGACGTCGTGGGACGCCACTACATGGGCCATACCAACTCGGTGATGATGGCTATTTCCAAGTGCCCAAATCCCACGGTGTTTCAAAAGACCTTGGGCGTGAATGACTTCTACTTCGGATCGGAAGACTTTCCGTACCCAATGGGCCACATCTCGTTTGTGGGCAAGCTTGATGCGGTGACGCTGCGTGCGGGCGCACCTGCAATCGCCCCCAACTTCACGCTGGAGCTGATGGCCAAGCATTCGCTCGACTTCTGGCTCACGTCGGAAGACCTTCCCGATCCAAACAACCGAGTCACTATCGATCGCGACGGCAAGATTGTCTTGTCGTACACGCCCAACAACCTGGAAGCGCACTCTCGGTTGCAAGCGAAGCTGAAGGATGCGCTGAAGCACCAAAGCTGCCCGATCCACGGACACAACTGCCATGAGGGCCTCTTCGGTCGCAACCTGTACGTTGGGCAGCGCATTCCTCTGGCGGGAGTTGCGCACCAAAACGGTACCATTCGATTCGGCCATGATCCTCGGACGTCAGCCCTGGATGAGAACTGCAAAGCCCACGATCTCGAGAACCTGTACGTGGTCGATGGCAGCTTCTTCCCATCGAGTGCCGCTGTGAATCCGGCGCTCACCATCATGGCCAATGCGCTGCGGGTGGGTGACCACATTCTGGATCGCATTGGAGTCGCTAGCCGCGAGAGCCTAGATCAACCGATAGGTGTGGGGGTGGGCAGTGCTTCGTAGTTGGGTTTTCAGAAGGCTGAGCTTGGCATGGCTGCTGTTGGTAGCCTGCCAGGCCTCAACCTTCGGCCAGTTGGCGACGTCCGGCGGCCATGCGCTCCAGATCGGGCCGGTAGTGATGACCGTCTCCGACATGAACCGCTCCGTAGACTTCTACACGACTGTTCTTACCTTCGAGAAAGTCAACCAGATCGATCGCAGTGGCCCCGAGTTCGACCGGCTATACGGAGTCCTCAATACCCATGTACGCGTGGTTGACCTCAAGCTGGGGGATGAGAGCATTGAACTGCTGCAGTTCGTCGGTGCAGCCGGTGCACCAGTCTCTGCCGACGCGCGCAGTAATGACCTGTCGTTCCAGCACGTCGCCATCATCGTTAGCGACATGGACCGAGCCTACAGCGTCCTGCGACAGAACCGGGTGCAGCACATCTCGCCGTATCCCCAGACGCTCCCCGACTGGAACCCGAACGCCGCGGGCATCAAGGCCTTCTATTTCCGCGATCCTGATGGTCACCCGCTGGAGATATTGCAATATCCACCCAGTAAAGGCGATCCAAAGTGGCAAATGACCAGTGGACGGCTCTTTCTGGGAATCGACCACACGGCGATCGCCATCTCGAGCACCGAAGCCAGCAAGGCTTTCTATGGCATGCTGCTTGGCATGCGGGTCGCGGGCGAGAGCGACAACTACGGATTTGAGCAGGAGCACCTGAACAACGTATTTGGCGCACACCTCAGGATCACCGCGCTGCGGAGCCCGTCGGGAATTGGCGTCGAATTCCTCGAATACCTTGCCCCGCGAGACGGTCGATCAGTTCCGGCGAATGCCAGCCCGACCGACATCGCGCACCACGAAACGGTCGTCATGGTGGACGATCTGGGGGCTCTGCATGAGGCATTGCAGGCCGCAAATATTTCCGCGGGTTCGGTGAAACAAATCACGGACTCACGACTCCTACTGAATGCGAGTCAAGCTGAACTGATTCGCGACCCCGACGGACACTTTCTGCTGCTACTGCAGCGCTAACTCCAAGGAGAGATGTATGGATGCACCCAAGAAGATGACGGCGGAAGACAAGCGACTGGAAGAGAGCCGCGACCGCAACGCGCACTGGAAGCGCTGGGGCCCCTACGTCAGCGAGCGCGCCTGGGGAACGGTGCGCGAAGACTACAGCCAGCATGGCAATGCCTGGGAGTATCTGCCGCACGATCACGCCCGCTCCAAGGCCTATCGCTGGAATGAGGACGGCATCGCCGGCATTTGCGACCGCCACCAGCATATCTGCTTCGCTCTGGCACTGTGGAATGAGAAGGACACCATCCTCAAAGAGCGCATCTTCGGCTTGACCGGAAACGAAGGCAACCACGGCGAGGATGTGAAGGAATATTACTTCTATCTCGACAGCACGCCTACGCATTCCTACATGAAGTATCTCTACAAGTACCCTCAGGCCGAGTTCCCTTATGCCCAACTGGTGGATGAGAACCGGCGACGCGGCAAAGACCAACCTGAATTCGAATTGATGGATACTGGCGTGTTCGACGGAGACCGATACTTCGACGTGGTGGTCGAGTATGCCAAGGCGTCACCCGAAGATCTGCTGATTCGAATCAGCGCTACCAATCGCGGTCCCGAGCCAGCGCGCCTGCATCTGCTGCCGACCGTCTGGTTCCGCAATACCTGGTCGTGGACGAAAGAGGCCATCAAGCCGCGTTTGGCCAAAGGGCCGAACGGCCGTCCCGGCACCGTGATCAATCTCGACCACCCCACGTATGGCAGGCGTTACCTCTATCTGGAAAACAAGCCGTCAGTATTGTTCACGGAAAACGAAACCAACACGCGTCGTCTCTACGACTCGCCCGGCCCTGTGTTCTGCAAGGACGGCATCAACGATTTCGTAGTGAATGGTCGCATCGACGCCGTGAACAAGGCGACCGAAGGAACCAAGGCCGCGCCCGATTACCGTTTCACCGTCGCGCCGGGCGAGACCGTTACCGTCAAGCTGCGACTCACAGACCAGGAATGGCCGGCGGCGAAAGATCCGCTCAACGGCGAATTCGATCGTATGTTCATGACGCGCAAGTTGGAGGCGGACGAGTTCTACGATCGGATCATCCCCGAAGACCTTTCGGAAGACGCGCAGAACGTGATGCGGCAAAGCGTCGCTGGGCTGTTGTGGTCGAAGCAGTTCTATCACTACGTACAGCGCGAGTGGCTCGAAGGCGATCCGGCTGGTCCACCTCCTCCGACTGAGCGGAGGAACGGCCGCAACAAGGATTGGACACACCTCTACAACGCCGATGTGATTTCCATGCCCGACAAGTGGGAGTATCCCTGGTACGCCGCGTGGGACCTGGCATTTCATTGTGTGCCGCTGGCGCTGGTCGATGCCGAGTTCGCCAAGGAGCAGCTCGTGCTTCTGACGCGCGAGTGGTACATGCATCCCAACGGACAGCTTCCGGCTTACGAGTGGGCGCTGGGAGACGTGAATCCCCCCGTCCATGCCTGGGCTGCATGGCGCGTGTACAAGATCGACAAGAAGCAGCGCGGGTTTGGCGACCGAGCATTCCTGGCGCGTATCTTCCACAAGCTGCTGTTGAACTTCACCTGGTGGGTCAATCGCAAAGACGCCGAGGGCATGAACATCTTCCAGGGAGGATTCCTGGGCCTCGACAACATCGGTGTCTTTGACCGCAGCGCGCCCCTGCCCACCGGTGGCCATCTTGAGCAGTCCGACGGCACCAGTTGGATGGCTATGTATACCCTGAACCTGCTGGCCATTGCGTTCGAACTGGCCAAGGATGACCCGGCTTATGAAGATGTTGCCAGCAAATTCTGGGAACACTTCCTCCATATCGCCAATGCCATGAGCAATCATGGCCGCGACGGCGAGAGCCTGTGGAGCGAAGAAGATGGCTTCTTCTACGACGTGCTACACACCACCGACGGACAGCGCTTCCCCATGAAGGTCCGTTCGATGGTCGGTCTGATTCCCCTGTTCGCGGTGGAGACGCTGGATTCCGAGCTGCTTGACCGCATGCCGTCATTCAAGCGTCGCATGGAGTGGTTCATCGAAAACCGTCCAGACCTGACGGCTAATCTAGCCTGCATGCGCACTACCGGCGAGGGCGAACGGCGCCTCATGTCGATCGTTGATCGCGACAAGTTGCGCAGCGTCCTCAAGTACATGCTTGACGAGAATGAGTTCCTGTCGCCCTATGGAATCCGGGCGCTCTCGAAACATCACGAACGCAATCCCTACGTGCTGCATGTTGGCGGAGCCGAGCACCGGGTGGACTACGAGCCAGGCGAATCCAGCACCGGACTCTTCGGCGGCAACTCTAACTGGCGCGGTCCCATCTGGTTCCCGGTGAATTTCCTGCTGGTTGAGTCGCTGCAGCGCTTCCACTACTACCTTGGCGACGAGTTCAAGGTTGAGTGCCCAACTGGTTCGGGACAGTACCTGACATTGTGGGAGGTTGCTGCCGAGCTGTCGCGCCGCATGAGCAGCATCTTCACCCGCAACAAGGATGGGCTCCGTCCCGTGTACGGCGCCATCGACAAATTCCAGGAGGATGAGAACTGGCAAGATCTCATCCTCTTCCACGAATACTTCCACGGCGACACAGGTGCTGGCATCGGCGCGAGCCACCAGACAGGCTGGACAGGGTTGGTGGCAAAACTCATGCAACAAAGTGGCGAAAAGAAAACCCAATTGACCGAAGCGGCGTCGGCCGTAGCGGCAGACTAACGAAGGAGATTAATACCGAGATGAAAGCGATAGCAGTGTTTCCCGGCCAGAGCGGCACGGTCCATCTGGCCGACTTGAAGAAGCCGAGTGTCAACGATGTGCCCAACGGACGCGGCGTCCTGGTCCGCATCCTCAAGGTTGGTGTCGATGGCACCGACAAAGAAATTAACGCCGCCGAATATGGTACCGCTCCCGACGGCCATGAATTCCTGGTGATCGGACACGAGGGCTTCGGTCAGGTGGAGGCGGTGGGTCCGAACGTCACCGAGTTCAAGCCTGGAGATTACGTGGTTGCCACGGTTCGTCGTCCGGGCAGCAGCCTCTACGACAAGATCGGCACCTACGACATGACAACCGACAACGAGTACTTTGAGCGTGGCATCAGCCGCTTGCATGGCTTCCTGACTGAGTACTACGCGGACGACCCCGAGTACATCGTCAAGATTCCGCAAGGACTGAAAGACGTCGCGGTACTGTTGGAACCGATGACAGTCGTACAGAAAGGCATAGTGCAGGCTTATGAGATCCAGCGTCGCTTGAAGGTCTGGAGGCCGCGCACTGCAGCTGTTATGGGAGCCGGCACCATCGGACTTCTCGCAACACTCGTGTTGCGCCTGCGCGGAATACAAGTTGATACCTTTGCCCGCAGTCCCAAGCCCAGCCGCAATGCAGAACTGATCGAATCGCTGGGCGCGCATTATCACGCCACGCAGCAGTTGCCGTTCCTGGAGTGCGCTAAGGAGTGCGGGCCGTACGACATCATCTTTGAGGCCACAGGTAATTCGGCTGTGGTGTTCGATGCCATGCAGGGCCTGGCCAAGAACGGCGTACTGGTTCTCGCCAGCGTGACCGGCGGTGACAAGACGATTGAGGTTCCAGCCGACCGCATCAACCTCGACTTCGTTCTCGGCAACAAGGTGATGGTCGGAACCGTGAATGCCAACCGGGAATATTTTGAGTCCGGCGTGCGCGACATGGCTCAGGCCCAGGCGGAGTATCCGGGATGGCTGCCGCAGTTGCTGACCAATCCTGTACAGGGACTGGAGAACTTCGCTGAATTGTTCAATCAACTGACTGGCGACCGCAGTGCTATCAAGGTTTACTGCGAGGTAGCCGAGGCCATTGCAGAATCGCAACCAGTTCTAGAGACCGTCACGGCGGCATAAGCCGACATTCGACAGGACAGGGGGACGCCATGATCGCGTTTGACGAGAATGTGTGCGCTCAACTCGACCAGGCCGCGCAGCGTGAATGGCTCGAGACCAACGGTATCGGCGGGTTTGCCAGTTCCACTATCGTGGGCATGAATACCCGCCGGTATCACGGCCTGCTGGTGGCGTCACTGAGGCCGCCGGTCGATCGCTATGTGCTGCTCTCCAAATTGGAAGAAACGCTGGTTATCGACGGCGCCGCGTTCGAGTTGTCTGTCAATCAGTATCCGGGCGCGATTCATCCCGACGGGAACCAATACCTGAAAGCCTTTCGCCTCGACCCCTACCCTATATTCACCTACGAGATCCAGGGCATCGAGCTGGAGAAATCGCTATTTCTCGTGCATGGCGAAAATACCGTCGTAGTTCAGTACCGGGTCTCGGCCAACGTCGGTCATTTTCGCGACCTGCAACTCTTAGTACGTCCCTTAATTGCGTTTCGCGACTATCACGGCACCGCGCACGAAAACGGAAGTCTGAATTCCCACGTAGAGCTTGCCGACGGTCGACTGTTCGTCCAACCTTATGAATCGCTGCCTGGCTTGTACATCGCGCATAACGCTACGTCGGTCGACCCACAGGGCGCCTGGTACCGGAACTTCGAATACGAAGAGGAGCGGAGGCGTGGGCTCGACTTTCGCGAGGACCTGTTCAATCCGTGCGCACTGCACTTCAACTTGTCCCAATCGCGCCGGGCTACGCTGATCGCTTCCCTCGATCCTCAGGAAGCGGAAATGGCATCGGCTTATGAAATCGGGGAGCGGCAACGCCGCAAAGCGATCGTGGCCGGAATCGACGATGCCTTCGCCCGCGATTTGACTGCAGCCGCAGATCAGTTCATCGTCACTCGCGGGTCTTCCAAGAGCATCATCGCTGGCTATCCCTGGTTCGCCGACTGGGGACGCGACACCATGATCGCTTTACCCGGTCTAACCCTGGCCACCGGCCGATACGATGTGGCCCGAAGCATACTGCAGGAGTTTGCGCGTTATGCCGATCGTGGCATGCTGCCCAACCGTTTTCCCGACGCTGGCGAAACCCCCGAGTACAACACGGTTGATGCCACGCTTTGGTTCTTTGAAGCGATTCGGCAATATGTCGCGCACACGAATGACTACGATTTCGTGCGGCGAAAGTTGTATCCCGTGCTCACCAGCATCGTCGACTTTCACGTCGCCGGTACACGCTACGGCATCAAGGTCGATCAGGATGGCTTGCTGCAATGCGGCGAGCCAGGCGTCCAACTTACTTGGATGGACGCCAAGATCGGCGATTGGGTGGTAACGCCGCGACACGGCAAACCAGTGGAAATCCAAGCGCTGTGGTTCAACGCTCTGCGTACCCTGGAGAGCTTCGCGGCAGCATTTCGCGACATCGAAAGGCAGCAGCTCTGCGCCACCCTCGCGCAACGAGCGAAAGTCAGCTTCAACCAGCAGTTCTGGAATCCGGGTGCAGGGTGTCTGTTCGATGTAGTGGGCCTAGATGGGCCAGATCCATCGATTCGCCCCAATCAGGTATTCGCGGTGAGCCTCTATTACTCAATGCTGGACAACGATAGTGCCGGGCAAGTTGTCGCCGCTGTTCAAAGAGAACTTCTGACGCCCTGCGGGCTGCGCACGCTCGCTCCCAACGATCCTCGCTATGTGCCGCAGTATCGCGGCGACCCTGTCGCGCGCGACTCCGCTTATCATCAGGGAACCGCTTGGCCATGGCTGCTTGGCCCGTTCATTGAAGCCTACCTACGCGTAAACGAACGTGCTAAGGAAGCAGTTGACGAGGCCCGTCAGTGGCTGGAGCCGCTACGTCAACGCATGTCGGAATACGGCCTTGGACAGGTTAGCGAGGTTTGCGATGCCGAGCCGCCCTACACTCCCGGTGGATGTTTTGCCCAGGCTTGGAGCGTGGGGCAACTGCTGAGCGCACTATCCAGCATCAAAGCAATGACTTCACAGCCAGTCGCAACCGCTGTGACGAGGTGAGGAGTGGCACGACACTTAAGTCCGCGTTGATGCATTTTTCGCCGTGGCTCGCCACCGAAACGGGTGTAAACTCTGATGAATTCCGCAAGTCTTCGCGGCATCTGCCGAAATTTAGGAGCCCTTGACTTAGACCGCGACTTAACTTAGGCGTGGACATCAGCGAACGATCAGGAGCGTGGGCAATTGGATTCCGTAATGAGTTGTGCCGAGGTGCTGCGTGAGCTCTCGAACTATATCGACGGCGTCGTCTCACCGGAACTGCATAACAAGATCGACACCCATCTCCAAGCCTGCGAGTCTTGCTCCACAATGCTGGAAAGTACCCGAGCTGTTGTCCAGGCACTGAGCGATGATAACTTGGTCGACGTTCCGCCCGGCTACAGTGCGCGGCTGTATAACAAGCTGAACGCACAACTGGAAGGCTTCGGCACCGGGGTGACGATGTCCGAACGAAGGATCCCCCTCGGTATCACCGCCGGCCAAGTCGAGCTTGGTTCGCATTTGATCCACTTTTGGGAGAACGATAACGAGTTCGCCCGCGGCGTTCGATTCCTCGAGCCAGGCCTCGCCGGCGATGACCATTGTGTCGTATTCGGCAACGACTTGGTGACCGATAAAGTCTTCCGCAGACTCGAGGCTAGTGGACTTGACGTTACATCGCTGCTTAGCCAGCGGCGAATTACGCTACTTCGCAGGGAGACTTCTGCTGGTACCACATTGACAGACATCGAGGATATCTTCGAAGCAGCGGTTCGTGCCGGAGCGCCCGCTATCCGATACCTTGGCAACCTCGACTATGGCAAAGTGCCGCTTCCTGGCTCCGGTATCGACGATGTTCTGGAGCTTGAGGCCAAGGTCACGTCACTCGCTCGTCGTTTTCCCGCAGTCGTGGTTTGCATGTACGACGTAAATACGCTGCCCGGGAAGTTAATACTGAAAGGCGGCTTTCAAACCCATCCGTGGGCCGTGTGTGGCGATCACTTGCAGTCCAATCCTTACTACGTTCCAGAAGCCCAGTTCCTGCACCAGCTTCACGCCGCGCAGTAACTAGGCCTCCGTGCCTCTGCTGAATGTCGCGATCCTATCCTGAGATCATGCTGGCTAAAGCCTAGGCTGCCGCAGGCTGCGGCGTCGATCTGGAGTCGCGCCGGGATTGCCGCCCCTCTCGGATTCCCTGAATGACGCGATCGGCCGAGAAATATCCGGCGCCGAAGAGCAGCACTAGCAGTGATGCCATGAGAAATGTGAACGGATCAGCGTTATAGAACTTGCCCGGATCGGAAAAGACCGACGCTAGGGCTTCCCGGTCGGCGGTGACATAAGCCATGAACATATTTCCGGTCAGCACCAGAGCGATCAGTCGCGAGCCCAGTCCGAGTACAAGCAACGCGCCGCCAAATAACTCGAGGTTCGAAATCGCGATAGCCGTAAAATGCGGGGCTGGCAGACCAAGCGACGTAAAGAACTCGGTTACCCCTGATAGATTGTGGAGCTTGCCCCAACCGCTTTGCATAAGCTGCCAGCCCCAGTACAACCGGACTGCGAGCAAGAACGGCGACTGCAGCGATTCGGCAGCACGAGTCAGCAACTGGTATCCGCGGACGTAAATGTTAGACGACGATTGCACATTCATTTTCGTTCTCCTCCGAGACAGTGGATTGAGCCGTTGAGAGTTGCTCACTCCATATGCGCAATCAGATTCACGAGCAAAGAGAATGTGACAAACGAAAAGAAGATCCTAGGCGTTAGGTTCGATGGTGGGAATATGCCTGAACGGGTGCGTGCTCTCGCACCCCGGAACCCTCTATATGCATCTCCAGCTAACCCTTCATTTCCAGCCGAGTCTAAGAGCATCGTCAGTAGGGTGGATCGCACGATAACAAATACATCATGCTCCAGAGTGGGATCCATCAATCGCTGTGTTTTTGTGTTCAGCAAGTCAGATAAGGAGGGCAGCATGAAATACATACTCGCCGCGCTAATGTTCTTGATGTTCTCGATAGCGGTTTCGGGCCAGGAGACTTCGGAGATGTCCACACCTCCTAACGGGGACAACGAGCAGGCGGAGGTGTCGCAGTGGATCGGGCCCGTCAAGATTTCCATCCACTACCACAGCCCGAAAGTGCACCACCCAGCCAACAACGATCGCACAGGACACATCTGGGGCGAACTGGTTCAATACGGTTTCGTAGACGAGGGCTTCGGGCCGACGAAAGGCGCGCCGTGGCGTGCCGGCGCCAACGAGAGCACCTCCATTACCTTCTCGAACGATGTGAGGGTCGAAGGCAAAGAGCTGAAAGCCGGAACCTACGCGCTCTTCCTGGACGTGGAAAAAACCGGATCCTGGAACTGGATCTTCTCCAATCACCTGGGCTGGGGAAGTTTCCAATACGATCCCAAGGACGATGTTCTACGTGTGCCGGTAACGCCGCAGGACGCACCCTTCACGGAATATCTGACATACGGGTTCGATGAGCGTCGTCCCGACTCCGCGGTCGCCTATCTACAGTGGGAGAAGAAGCGCATTCCGTTCAAGATCGACGTCCCTAATGTAAATGACATCTACGTTGCGAAGATGCGTCAGGAACTCCAGTCATGGCAGGGGTTCAACTACCAGGACTGGCAGACCGCCGCGCAATTCTGTGCTGACAATAAGATCAATCTCGAGGAAGCGCTGATCTGGGCCGACAAGGCGATCAACGCGCCATTCCGCGGAGCTACCATCGGCCACGAAGATTTTGCCACGCTGTCCACCAAAGCCGCCGTGTTGGACGCCATGGGTCGCGAGTCCGACGCAGAAGTCGTGATGCAGAAGGCACTGCGCCTGCCCGGAACCGACGCCTACTCGGTGTATGCCTATGGCATGGGACTGCTCCGCAAGGATGAGAAGGCCAAAGCTATGAAGGTCTTCGTCTTCAACCAGCAGCAGCATCCGCAGGACAAATTCTGGACTTCGCTGGGACTCGCTCGCGGCTACACCGCTCTCGACGACAAGAAGAGCGCCATCGCCAACTGGGAGATCGTTCTACAGAACGTTCCAGACAACCTGAGCAACCGAACAGCAGCCTACGAGGCCGCGCTGAAGAAACTAAAAGAAGTCAGTTAAGTGGGGGGCTGTTCCCGTCACCACACGAATAGCCGATCTTTGGATTTCCAGACCAGCCGCTGGGCTCAAAGCGCATGTGGCTGAGTTTTTCGCAAAGCACGCGCAACGGAACGCCGTGCTGCAGGGCAAGCGAGACCACAGTTGCGAAGGCATCCATCAGCCCGGAGATGGTCGAGCCCTGCTTCGCCATCGTGATGAAGATCTCTCCTGGCAGGCCGTCCTCGTAAACTCCTACCGTGAGATATCCCTCCTGCCCGGCGATGGAGAAGTGATGGGTAAGCGCTCGACGTTCGTCAGGCAAATGCCGCCGAACCGCGCGCGTGGGTTCGGAACGCTCTGAACCTGCGGTCTCGTTAACCGCGACTTCACTTTCGTCAATCGGGGTTATCCGATTTGTCGCTGCCATATCGAACCTCATTTCCCGCGAGTTGGGGTGGAGCATGCTCTGGTCGGCAATCCCCTTTGGACTGGCGATTGAAGGCATAAATCATCAGTGGAGTGCCGGTCGCTGCGGCTAGGAATGCACCGCCCGGGTTCATGTGCAGGCCGCCGCCGATGATTACGAACAGAAACACAAAGAGACAGATAACCAGCGCGTAGTTCTTGACCTTGCTATGCATCGCAATTCACTCCTTACCTTCAGCCATGTCAGGCTGTGACACGTTCTCCGGCGCAAACCTGTTCCTCTTCCTTCTGTGGCGGCCTGACATAGTGGCAATGGAAACAGCCGTCGCAATGAACCGCCGCGGTTATCGCGTGCACCGATTGGCGAAACCGCTTCGGTATCCTGAGTTCCTCCCCGGCGCGCGAATAGAACATCGGCAGAACCGTGCCCGCTTTCTCCTTGTCCTTTCCGGACAAATCCAGATCTAAGCGACCATGAATGCCTCGAAACAGGAGTCTTGTTTCTAGTGGCGGTCTCTTTCCATCCTTGGTCGCACCCGGGCGATGCCGGGTGATCAGCAGTTCGTATGTGCGTCCCGTGCGCAGCATCTCAACTCGCACCAGGACGGGGGCCACCACAACTGCATGCAAGCCATTTACTCCGATGGCCTCCACCGGATGCAGCCACTCGATTGGCCGGCCATCTTCTGTGGTGAACGTGACGTATCGCCCAAGTTCTCCGGCCGCGCCGCCCGACTCCAACCCGCGCACCACGTAGCGTCTCGCAATGTGCTGGTGTTCCAGGCTGACCGGCGAATGGGCGAAGATGCCTCGTTCTTTCAACACCCGCAGCGCTTGCCGCGTCAGTCTCATCCCCAGTGCATCTGGCAATCGCTTCTGCTTCATGACAACAACACTCTCCTTGTCTCAGGCGGAATGCCGTACGCGAATCGGGCAGCCCAGGGCGGCCCTAATCATCTCTTTGGTACAGCCAGCCCAGCATTTGTAAAAGCGTGGGTCTTCGATCAGGATGGCTAGGTTGTCACCGCTCCGGTCGTGTCCACAGTCCGCGCAGGAGGGACAGCGTGCGATGTAGTTCCGGCCGACCTTCCGCACCGTCCCTATGTGCTCCAGAATGCGGAATTCTGATCGTCCGTTCCCAGTTTTTCGTAGCGTTGAAGTGACCCTCTGCGGACGCGGCGAGAAATCCGGCTCTGGCCTTTCCTTGCCAGCGATGAACATCCGCAATTCATCCTCAGTGACTTTTCGCAGACGGTTGAGGTATGCGATCTGGTCCTCCAGCGTGTAATCGGCGCCATAAAACCAGAATCGGCGATTGGCACCACGGTGGATTCCCAGGGGTCCGCGAATCGCGTTGCCAAACTCTAGGGCGCCGATGGCGTCGTGCTTGGGAAACACCTCGATGCCCTCTGCCAGGCCCGAACCCTTCACCGGCACTCCCAATCTACGAGCAAGATCATGGATGTAGATTCGGCACTCCTTGGCCAGCAATGGCGTCGCCAGGAAGATCCAAAGATGCCCCCCACGCTTGCTCATCTCCAGCGCCGGCTCCACCCCGTCCTGGGTCAGGTGGTACTGCAGTTTCAGCAAGTCCTCCATGGAGTTCTTGTAGTCGGCGTCAATGGCGACCCATTTACAGCGCTGGGTTGACGGGTTGATGGCATACAGGCCGACCGTGATTTTGCCTTCCAGGTGCTGGCGGATGGTTTCGTCGGTCAGCATCAGTGGTATGTCTGTTCCTTTCTTGCTTGGTCGGAAGTAGTAGTGCCGCCCCGTTTCCGGGTGCGGCCGCATGGACTGCATCGTGTACGCGCGCCGATTTATGAACAGCCTTTGGTAATCCTCGACGACCTGCCGGGTTGCCTTGATTGTCGTTGCCACTAACCCGTCACCTCCTTCCGGCAACTTTCCGAGTCCGCTCGCTCGTGTTCGCCATTTCCCCACACGGTTTTCGGATGTGGGTGTCGTTAGATAACCCGGAATATTTTTTCTGTCAAACGGCCGTCTCAGGCCGCATTCCGGGCATGACCACCCACTGCAACCCTGTGCGCCAAAGTCCTGGCCGTTCAATGAGATCGAGGAAGTTACAGTCCTTCAGGAGCATTTCGAGCTGGCTTACGCTGTACCCGCCGAATTGTTCGTCCTCGAAGTCCACGGCGTACCAGGTTGCCGTCTTGCGGTCTAGGACATAGACCGCCCCGGAATCCGGGTCTCCGGGTACGAGCAGGAACAGCAGGACCGACGCTGGCAACTCGATCCAACGGACGATCTCGACGTTTTCGGCAACCTTTATCAGCGTGGCTATCGCTGTCTGCAAATCGACGCCGGGGTCGAGCTGCACAACGGGTTCAACCATCATTTGTCCAAACATTGCTGTGATCCTTTCCGGGCAGTCCGCCCAATTCGTGTTGTGTTGAAGGCCACGGCACACCAATGGTGCACACCACAGATCGCGTAGGGGGCAGCAAGTGCGCTAAGGGTCTTGTTTTGTTGGCAGTACTAGGGTTGAGAGTGAGGCAGGGTAGAAAGAAGATCGCTAAGCAGTACGATGTCTATATAAAGGATGCAAGTCGCACGCTCAGATTGCTCACTACCCGGCGATCGCGCCGAAACGTAATGTCTGAGCCACCAACAATGCCGCTGGTGCCCCGGTTCGGCATCTCCCACTTGCAGGTTTCCACGGACATTGAAGAAAAGGCAATTCCACGGGACGCCGACCTCTCACTCATGTGGCCTCCGTGAGCGTCGTATCTGGATCGCTAGTGCCACAAGTCCGGATCGCCGACAACCAGTCAAACTGGATTACTTCAGAGAGGCCGACCATTCGGACACGAACAACGGTATTGTCAGTCGCTATCGGGTTCCAGAGCCGGCGAGTCGATTCTTCTTAACGTCTTGCATCGGTGGTTCGCCGAAGAACCGCTTGTACTCGCGACTGAACTGAGTCGCGCTATCGTACCCAACCTCGAATGCGGCAGTGGCGGCGTCGAGACCCTCGCCAAGCATGCGCTCTCTCGCAGCAACTAGCCGGAGTTGCTTTTGATATTGGAGAGGGCTCATCGCCGTCAGCGATCGGAAATGATGGTGCAGTGTCGATAAGCCCATGCGAGAAATCCCTGCGAGTTCTTCGAGACGCAGCGGTCTTGTGTAGTTGGCCCTGAGCCAAGAAATAGCTTTCGCTGTATTGTGACTTTGATCACCTAACGTGGCGATAGCGCGGAGGCGCTCGCCTTTAGGACCCTTAAGCAATCGATACACGATTTCGCGCAGGATTAGACTGCTCAAGAACGGAATGTCCTGTGGAACGTCGAGCAACTCTAGCAGTCGATAGCACGGCTTTAGCAACTCTTCAGTCGCTTCAGCAACCGCGATTCCGCAGTCCCGCGATGATGCCTGGCGATCGTGAAACTCCCCCTGGCCCAGTATCTCGCGCACCATCGCCATGTCGAGTTTCAGCACGAATGACAGCAGAGGCTTAGTGCTGCTCGCCGCAACGACTTGGCTTACGACCGGCACATCGACCGAACTCAATAGAAATGTCGACTCCTTGCACAGGTACGTTGCTCCACCGAGGGTTACGCGCTTTTGCCCTTGCGCGAAGACGTGAACGCTCGGCTCGTAGGTCGCTGGATAGCAAGGACTCGGTTCGTCCTTTCGATACAACGAAAGAGTTTGCACATCGGTCACATGCAATCCTTGCGACGGAGTGTGTAAGGCAATCTTGCGCGCGATTTCTTTGATTAGCGCTGCTGTCTGTGATGACTGCTCTTTCTTATGGATAATTCGTGTTTCCCCGTGCTCCATGCGATGCTCCTCCGCTTGCTTAGAGTACCGCTAATCCTAAGTTGATGACGCCCCGAATCTGTGCAGCAACAGGATTAGGCAATTATTCGACAGAATCAGGCTACCGCCCGGGCCGGGACCCCCGGTAGTCTCTCAGTGTGGGGGTGGAGAGCGCCCACCGCCTGAGTACGAATCGAGTCAAAGCCGAGAGGAAGAAAAATGCACGCAACAGTTCTTTACGGGCCGCGTGACGTTCGCTTCGAAGAGAGAGCCGAACCCAAGATCCTCAAGCCCACGGACGCCATCATACGGCTCTCCGTCACGTGCGTTTGCGGGTCGGACCTCTGGCCATATCGCGGAATTCAGGCGGTCACCGAGCCGCAAGCTATGGGTCACGAGTATTGCGGCATCGTCGAGGAGGTCGGCAGTGCGGTCAAGACTGTGAAACCCGGCCAGTTCGTCATCGGGTCATTCTGTATCTCCGATAACACGTGTCCTAATTGCCAGGTCGGCTACCAGTCGGGATGTCAGAACCTGGAGTTCATGACTGGAGCGCAGGCGCCGTACGCTCGCGTGCCACTCGCCGATGGCACGCTCGTTGCGACGCCCGAGATTCCGTCAAATGATCTTCTTCCAAGCCTTCTTGCCGTCTCTGACGTGCTTGGAACCGGCTGGTTTGCCGCCGGCGCTGCCAACGTTAAGCCAGGCTCTACGGTTGTCGTGGTTGGCGACGGCGCGGTCGGCCTGCTCGGAGTGCTTTCCGCGAAGCAGATGGGTGCTGAGCGGATCATCGCAATGAGCCGTCACGAATCGCGCCAGAAACTTGCTAGAGAGTTCGGCGCCACGGACATTGTGCGCGAGCGTGGCGAGGAAGGTATCGCCCGCATCAAGGAACTGACGAAAGGCATCGGTGCGGATTCCACGCTGGAATGTGTTGGCAGCCTGGAATCGATGATGCAAGCGATTCGGTCCACGCGTCCGGGCGGATCCGTCGGCTTCGTCGGCGTTCCGCATGATGCACTTCTCGACTTGCAGCCGGTGTTCTTCAGCCTCGTTCGTCTCCACGGCGGCCCGGCTCCGGTGCGCCATTACTTGCCGAATTTGATCAAGCTGGTATTGGACGGAAGGATCAAACCGGGCAAGGTTTTTGACTTGATCCTGCCTTTGGATCAGGTTGCGGATGGTTACCGTGCAATGGACGAGCGCCGCGCGATCAAAACGCTCTTGCGCCCGAATGGTGCCAATTGAAGAGACTTCCGATGATTACTTGGACGAAGGACCAATTGCGCTACTTCGCTGAAACCGATGACCGGCACATCACCGATGTGATGCACACACTAACCAGGATTGTGAGGTGAAAAACGTGAGACGACTTTGTGAGTTAACTCTGCTGCTCTTGATATTCGCGTTTGCTGTACAGGCACAGATTCCTCAAGCGATCACGATCACCGGTAGCGAATCGAGGGCTTCGCTGAATGTGTCGCCCGAGCACTTCTCCGGCTCGGTGCAAATCGATCCGTTGTTTGGGGCGAAGTCGCCGTCGCGAGTTACGGGTGGGAAAGTCACTTTCGAGCCAGGAGCCCACACGGCGTGGCACAGTCACCCGCTCGGCCAGATTCTGATTGTGACGGCAGGAATCGGCCGTATCCAGATGTGGGGAGGTCCAGTCGAAGAAATTCGTGAAGGGGACGTGGTGCGAATATCGCCCGGTGTAAAGCACTGGCACGGCGCTTCGGAGCACGAGGCGATGACTCACATCGCGATTCAAGAAGAAATTGATGGCGCCAACGTCACATGGATGGAAAAGGTCAGCAACGAGCAATACGGCACTGCGCCGTCTGCGACGAAAGGAACAAAGCAAATGAACAAAGAGCCTTCCGCAATCAAGAAAACCTTCGGTGACTTCTCCCCCAAGCTGGTTCAGCTCACCGACGATGTACTGTATGGCGACGTCTGGGAGCGACCTGAATTATCAAAGCGCGACCGCAGCCTGATTACCGTAGCCGCGCTCGTAGAAGGCGGCAACACCGAGCAGTTGCGATTCCACCTGAACCGCGCCAAGGAGAACGGCGTCACCGAGGCTGAACTCATTGAAGCTATTACTCATCTCGCTTTTTACAGCGGATGGCCGAAGGCAGTGTCAGCCATCACGGTCGCCCAAGAGGTTTTCAAGAGGTAAGTGTAGTTTCGTTTTCTTCGCCGGGAGACGGGAACGAATGCCAAGTGCCCTGTTGAGAGTTCTACATGAGTAAATCAAGCATCACGAACTGCAGGTCAAAAGACCTGCTCTTCATTGTGCTCGTTCTGACGTTGGGCCTTTTTAGCAGTAGCAAGGCGAGCACTGGGTCCAGCTCGAATCCACAGCGGTCTTCGTCTGAGAGGAGCCAGAACGTGAAAATTGAGATAAAAATCGGCGGCAAGGTCCTTACAGCCACCCTGGCCGACAACGCCACGGCGAGGGATTTTGCTTCCGGTCTCCCGTTGACAGTGTCGATGAAGGATCTGTTCGGGCGCGAGAAGTACGCTGCCTTGCCAAAGGCACTCTCCGAAAAGGGTCCGCGAAGACATCAGTATGAAGTGGGCGATATCGCCTATTGGTCCCCATCGCATGATCTCGCTATCTACTACCACCAGGATGGGGAGTCGATACCTTCGCCTGGCATCATCCCAATCGCAAAGATTGACGCCGGCACAGAAGCATTCAACGTATCGGGATCGGCGAAGGTGACCATTGACCTCGCAAATTGAAGGAAGGATGGACAAGACGCAGTCAAACGACAATTCAAGACGAGACTTCCTCCGCCAATCTGCAGTGATTGGCACAGGCGCCGTACTCACATCATCAAGTAATCTTTTCGCCCAGATATCAGCAGGGGTAGGAAGGGGCCCTTATCCCACCGAGGGGATGGCAGGGTATTCTGAGAGAGGTCCGCTCAAACCTCTAAAGTTTCAGCGTCGCGCTCTCGGTCCGAAAGACGTCGCCATCAAGATTCATTACTGCGGAGTCTGTCACTCTGACATTCACACGATTCATGGCGACTGGGGCAAAATCCAGTATCCGCAGGTCGTGGGCCATGAACTTGCCGGAGAAGTCGTAGCCGTCGGCTCGAGTGTAAGCAAACTCGACGTTGGGTCGCGTGTTGGCGTGGGAACCATGGTCGACTCCTGCAGACACTGTCCAGAGTGCGTACGCGGAGCGGAGAATTACTGCGAGAACGGCAACACGCAGTCGTATGGCTCGAAAGATCGCGACGGATCTATCACCCAGGGCGGCTATTCAACATTCGTCGTCGTTGACGAAGGCTTCGTCCTCAGGATTCCGGCTTCCATCGATCTTGCCGAAGCTGGTCCACTGCTCTGTGCCGGGATCACTACCTATTCGCCACTCCGCCACTGGAGTGTTGCTCCTGGAAAGACGGTCGCGATCGCGGGCCCAGGTGGTTTGGGACACTTGGCCGTTCAGTTCGCGACGAAGATGGGCGCGGACGTTACGGTCGTGACGACCTCGCCTGAAAAAGAACAAGACGCGCGTCGATTTGGTGCTAAAGACGTTCTCATCAACAAAGATGGAGTCGATTGGTCGAGGTACAAAAGGGCTTTCGACTTCATCCTGGACACCATTCCATACCAGCATGACCTCGACAGGTTCCTTCCGCTCTTGAAGCGAGATGCCACTCTCTGCCGTGTTGGTGTCGGCAAACTCACGACGCCAAACCAGTACGGCCAGATGACGACGGTACTGACCAGAACCGCCCTTGCCGGGTCAAACACCGGTGGTATTCGAGAGACTCAGGACATGCTCGACTTCTGTGCGCTCCGGAAAATCAAACCCCAGTCACAAAGATTCTAATGGATGGAATCAACGTCGCCTGGTCAAAGGTCATTGCGAAACAAGCCAGGTACCGATTTGTGATGGACATGGGGATGCAGGCTTAATCGATCGATGCCGCGCGATCAACGATCAATTTTAGTAAGGAGAAATCTATGGCTAATCAAGTAAAGCGAACTTTCACAGGAAAAGTAGCATTTGTGACGGGGGCAGGCGGCGGCATTGGTCGCGCCGCGGCACTGGGTTTTGCTCGCGAAGGAGCGAGTCTGGTCGTAGCGGATGTTTCCGAAAAGGAGAATCAGGAAACGGCCCGCTTGATCGAGGAACAAGGTGGACGGGCGCTCGCTGTCCGGTGTGACGTGACAAGAATCGAGGACGTGAAGGCGGCTCTGGATAAGACCGCCGAAGCCTTCGGACGCCTGGACTTTGCGTTCAATAACGCGGGCATTGAGCCGAAGAAACCGGCCCCCACCGCCGACTACGACCTTGACGAGTGGGAACGGATCATCGCTATCGACCTCCGTGGTGTTTTCCTGTGCATGAAGTACGAGATTCCGCTCATGCTCAAGAACGGAGGCGGTGCGATCGTGAACACCTCCTCGGGTGCCGGAGTGATTGGTATCAAAGGCAGCCCTGCTTACACAGCCGCAAAACATGGCGTGATCGGGCTCACCCGGGCGGCGGCCCTCGATTACGCCGCGCAGAACATCCGCGTGAATGCTGTCTGCCCTGGCTATATCGAGACTCCGATGATGGAGCGCTTCACCGGCGGCACTGCCGAGGGCCGGGCGAAGGTGATCTCGGAGGAGCCGATCGGACGGATGGGCCGGCCCGAAGAGATCGCCAATGCAGTCGTCTGGCTGTGTTCGGAAGCGGCTGGATTCGTCGTCGGGAGCGCAATGGTCATCGACGGCGGGCAAACAATTCAATAGGTGCACCGAATCCTTGGAGCGAAAGGAGTAGTAATTATGGAAATTAAAAGAGTCGGATCGCAAGCCTCGGCGAAGGGGCCGTCGGACTGGTTTACCGGGGTCGTGCGGATCGATCCTTTGTTTCAGGTACCCGAACCCGCATTCGTGCAGGGCGCCAGCGTGACGTTCGAGCCGGGCGCTCGCACCGCGTGGCATGCGCATCCGCTCGGGCAAACTCTGCTTGTGACTTCGGGCTGCGGCTGGGCCCAGCACGAAGGCGGGCCAGTGGAAGAAATCCGGCCCGGTGACGTGGTCTGGTTTTCGCCGGGCGAAAAGCATTGGCATGGTGCGACGCCAATGACAGCCATGACTCACATAGCCATCCAGGAAAGCCTCAATGGAAAAGTCGTGGACTGGATGGAACACGTGACCGACCAGCAATACCGAAAGTAAGCGTGATCCAAATAATGCCTGAGAAACCTGCACGCATTGTATTAGTGACTGGTGGATGCAAGTACCGCTCGTCACCACTCGTCTTGCAGCAGCCCATGCGCACGGTTCGGCAACAACCAGCGCGCAAGAAACGATCATTGCCGACACACTTGCACACCGATGCTGGTCGATCAGTCCACACACAGTGCCGCGCCGCTCGAACGATAGCCGTGTACATTCATCGCCCAAACCGAACCACTGCTGTGCGCACAGCCCGCGCGTGTCGCCGCACCAGCTTGTGCAACTCGCGCGCCCGCAATGTCGGCAATTGCCGGAACACCAAACCGGAATGAGTGTACAAGAACTGCGGCACCATGGCTGCACACGACGCATCAAAGGCAGTGCGCGCGACTGTCACAACTGTTCCGTCGTTTTTGAAGCAAAACGGTCTGATGTATGGGGTAATCAGACGGCAAGATATTGACAAGAGAGGGCTTACGATAGGCTGCAAAACCGCATTGGTAAGCAATCGCACTGCAATAACATTGCAATCTGTTTCGGGACAGGCTTCGGCCGAGCCAGATCGCCCTACCGAAGCACATTTCGCAGCGTCGTCATAGCGCCGGGTCTTGCGCCCCGGAGGGGCATATCAAACAGTTTGTCGAGGAAGTCTCTGGCTAGACCAAAGTATATTGGCCGTCTCAGAGTGGCGAAACAGCCAACCAGAAAAGATATGAGGTCATAGTTGGGGACCAGGTAAAGAAACCGATCCACTGCCCTTTCCGCCGCGATGTTGGCGCTGATGTCCAAGTAATCTTTGCGAGCTTTCGGAGTGCGTTCGTATTCCAGGGCAAACGTCCGCTCGCCGCCATCGTTACTCACGGTCACGACAGCGTCGTAGTCCTTAGCGTAGCGGTTGTCGGTAAGCTCGTTTCGGGAATGAATTTCAGTGTCATACATCCATCGGACCAACTGTTGCGAGCGCTTGAGCGCCAGGTGGATTTGATTGAGTTCGAGCGCATGGTACACGCCCCTGGGAACCTGTCCATCCTTGGGGCGGCGTGTTGGCCCCGTGTAATACTCGCCCAAACCAATCAGCTCCGACGCACCGATGTCGGAAATGGAATATACATAACCGTCTCTTCTGAGCGCGATCTCATCACGAACAAGATACTGGTGCTTGACCAGTCGACGCACGCGGTTGTTAAATGCGTTTCGCGATGTCGCGTGGTAGTCGAGCCTTAGCAAGTCATAGAGCTGGCGGTGTGTGACAAAGTTTGAACGCAGAACTTGCTGCAATAAGGGATAATCTTGGGTGGGACTGAGGGCGATTGATCCTTTCCAGTACCGCATGCGGTTGTCTCCTATGTTGCGCAATCCAGGACAAGACGCCCAACCCACGGGCGACCAGTCGCCGGTTCCAGCACGAACCTGCCTAACTCGGTTTGTATCCAGCCGTGCGCGGGCATCAACAACATCGCCTCCTGCTGACCACGGCACTCGCTGAATGCGATCAGCCAGCTGTCGTCCGATCGCCAGTCGACGCCTCCGACCCTTAAGACTCCAGTCAGCTCTGGGCGCACCACCACTAGAAAGCCGTCCGGCTTGTCGGGGGCAGTCAGCATGCGTTTGAAAAGCAATTTGTTCTGTCCCATCCATACGCACGGGTCAGCGCATTCGAAAACGCGGTTGATCATTCTGGAGGGATGATTTGGGTCAAAACCGCCTCGCCCGTTAAAGCGTGCGTAGCCCACGATCTGCGGCCGCTGCCGCACGCTGCCCGATACTTCCACACCGGTCGTGTTGTAATACGCGGATTCGGAAAGGCGCTGTACATGGCTGGGAGCTTTTCGCTGGCGCCAGCGCCACACACTCCCGAAGCCTGTGACCGTGACCAGCATTTCTACACATCCTTAAGCCGTTTGTTCTTCTCGCGCTCAACGTACAGTTGTTCTTGCAGGTTGTTGATATGTCTAACCACGTTGGGGTCGGCGCTGCTCAGTTCAACGGATGTGCCGGCCATGCCATTTGCAACTGGCTTTACGGACATGCCTTCCACTCGCAGAGACAATGCAGTCAGGGTTCGCTCCTTTGTCGCCAACTTTGTCTTCGTGTCGTTCAGCTCGCGTAAGTATTCGTCTCTCTCTCCGACGACACGATTCAGTTCGACATTGCATGACTCGTGGCCTGCATCGGCTGCCGGGATGGCAGTTCCATGTTGGGCAGCTTCGATCGCCCGGTTGCAGCGTTCGATGTGCCGGTTGTATTTCTGGATCGCCTTCTCAGCGACTTCCCGCGAGTAGAGATCGTGGTTGTACAGGTCCGTCATCATCTCCGCTGTGATCCACATGGCGCGACGGTGGTCGATCCATTGCTTGGTGTACAGCATGGCCATGACCATCAGTGCAATTGTCGTGCCCAGGCTGTACTTGAAGTATGGGTTGCGCACGCTTGCGTCGAGGAACACCTGACGCCGTTCTTCGATCCACGCGCCGTAATCGAAATTGCTGGGATTGAACTGCTTGAGCAGGAACTCGTACCAGGTGTCACGACGCTGGTACATCGGACGCGCGGGCGGAGCTTGTCGTTGCCCCTGGGGCTGTGCCTGTCGTTGCCCACGTGACGCAACCGGAGATTGCAGCCGTTGCTGTGCGATGGCAGGACCGGCTGTGACCAGTGCCAGCACTCCGAGTGTGACGATGGCGATTGTTCGCTTCATGGTCGTGTCCCCACTCCTTATCCGCGACGGGCAAAACGGGTGGTTGCCGCCAACTCGGGCGTTTTGAACCGCAGGTTCGCGCCGGCGGACTGCTCCCGCGATTGCCGCTTTCGTGCAAATAGCTCGGGCTCGAAGTTCGGGAAGGTGACATCCTGCGGCGGACGGACGTGCAACAACTGGTGCAATGTGCCGCGCGTGTCATCCGTCATCAGAATCTCCATCTGTCCCTTGGGAAGATTCTTGATGTGCTCATCGAGTGCGCGGGTCTCACGGTCTTCGCTCTCCGTGGCCCTGTCGGTTGCCTCGTACTTCTCGTAACCAAATAGTCGCTGGCGGTGCATCGACACGCTGCGCCGGGTGACGGTGTGTTCGGCCGAGGCCCGCAGGAAATAGCGGGCCGTTTCCTCGTCGCGGGTGCGCAATGTCATAGTCGTATTCGGCGCCGAGGTCACATCTTCCTTAAAGCCCCGGCCGACCTGCATCAGTTGTGGCAGACTCTGCATGGAGAACAGAAATGCCGTGTGGGTGCCGCGGGCGGTCTGCAGGATCTGCGCGAAGTTCCGGTATCCGAACGGGGCAAACTCGTCCAGCACGACGCTGAACATCGGCCGGTTAACGCGCTGCCGCTGTTCCTCACTCTCGTAGCGCTTGCCCACGACCAGTTGCAGGTTCTGCAACAGCATCTTCCCCAGAGCTCGAACCGGCTCGGTGTTCTTGTTGACGTTCAAGGTGACAAACAGGATCAACTCCTGCTCGATCACTTCGTCCAGTGACAGCAGTTCGTCGTACGGGCCGGTGATCACGCTCAGCTCATCGTCGAGAAGCGTCATGCACTCGTTGACCAAGCCCTGGATCTTTGGCACACGTTCGCGGTCTGCAAACGACTGATAGAGGTTTCTAACCGACATCTCGAAGTTCAGGCGGCGCTGCACTGGGATGGATGGGTCGTGTTCCAGGCGCTGGCGCGCCTTTTCGACCTGTTCGCGCAGCACCTGTTCGTCAATGGCCGCGACCAGCACGTCATAGACGTTGATCTTCCGGCCGGTGTACACCAGCACGCGAACAATGTCGGCAAGGTAGTTCAACTGGTGCTTGGCAAAGAACTCGTCGTGCAGGTTGAAGGAGCCGAAGACCATGTTGACGACAGCCATGTAGTCTTCGTCGTTGCAGTAGAACGGGTTGTACCGGACGGAGATATCTGGGCGCGCAGGATTCAGAACTCGGAGTTGGTGCAGCCTTCCGGCCCGGTGCACATGCGGCAGAAGGTCGTAAAAGAATTCGAGATCGCCCTTGCCATCAAAGATCACCATCGGCAACCGGTGTGAATCCTTCGGGGTGCCGACCACGCGCGCCATGTCCTGCGTAATGATGTTCTTCAGAAGCGTGGTCTTGCCGGAGCCGGTCATGCCCAGCACGATGCCCTGCATGACGCGGACTCTGACGGTGTCGCTGCCGTTGCCAGGGAGCAATTGCAGCTGAGAGGCACGCTGGTCCTTCATTCGGAAACCGCAGCACGAAATGGCGGAGACTATGACTTCGATATGGTGTGCCTGGTCGAGGACAACCGTTTTCCACGGTTCGTCGCAGACCGGTTCGCCTACGAGGAACAACACTCCGCCACCAAGAAGAAGAACCCCAAACCTCCTAGTCCCTGGTGGAACCTTCCGCAAGTTTCGATGCAGGCGCGCGGAAATCAGATCGGCGCCATAACCGATTTGAAGACTTCGTGCCTGGCGAAAGGAAGGCCAGATCTGGCGCGGGAGTTGGTGGACCAGCTTCAGAATGCGCTGGATCAACTGAAGCATGGAACCCAACCCGACCAGGAGGTCATTCGCAACATCCGCAACGATGTGCCCACAGCGCCTTGGCTGAAGTTAAAACAGAAACGCCGGATCGAAGACATGGACGAGCACATTGAAGTCGATGCCAACGATAAGGTCGGAAGACTGTACAACTTCACGCGCAAGGAACTGGGGCGGTTCTTCAGCAGTGCCGCCACGGCGCGCTTGAGCGATTTTCGGGGAGTGATCGGAGGTCAGAGCTTTACCCCGGAGATTTATCAGGAGTGCTTCGTGGTCAACCGGTACTACGGGAGCCGAGTGACCGAAATCATGGGCCGTCGCCAACAGCTATTGGCTGAACTGGAGAAAGCCAATGCGGACATTGAGGTAAACAAGCACGACGCCGAAGTTCGCAAGCAGCTTTTCTTCCGGCGCAATCAGGCTTCCGCTGCCTTGAACGCTTACGAGAAACGGGCGGGAGAAGAGCTGAAGGCGCTGGTCAATGGGCTTCAGAAATGGAGCAGCAGCAAGAACGGGACTCGATTGTCCTATCTGTCGGCCTTGCACGCGATCGTTTGCAGGGATAGACGGCCGACTCCAGATCCCAACTTGGTGACTGGGACTGGATCGATCGTCTTCTACAGCTTTCCACAAGAGGTCGTTAACCAGATTGCGGAACGTACCGGTGGCCGTCCGGTCACCGTGGAAGCTCCCAGTCTGTGCGACGGCGAGGTGGAAATCGACGCGGAAGGGCGGATCTTCCTGGTCCAACCCTTCACGCAGGCCAATGGCCAGGTCGTTGAACGCCTGATCTTCATGGCGCAGGTCACGAAGACGGGGGAAGTGTTCACCGACCGCGACGAGAAAGGCTCGCCCGTCGTTTTGGAGCGAGTCCGCAAGTTCCCGATCAAGGCGGGACGCAGCGAAGTACGCAACGGGAAGGTGATCTTTCCCGACACCCAACGGCGGCCGCAACTCCCCACGAGGAATACCGCGCCGCTGCTTGAACCTAACTAAACCACAACCGTCCAGGAGACTTCGGAGGGAGTCTCCTGGACGAACAACATTCGGACTAAAGGAAGGAACAAACAAGCCATGAGACGCGTTGTGTTGATGTTCGCAGTGCTGGCCGCGGTATTTGTGCCGGCTGTGGCGCAGAAGATTGAAACCGAAACCAGTGACCGTACCCGGATCGTCCATCTGAAGACGGCGTTGAACCACCTAACGGTCATCGAAGTCGGAGAGCCAGTTGTACAGGTGGCAGCCGGAAGCCCAACGTTTAAGGTCGAGTGGCGGGAGAACAAGGTATTCGTTCAGCCCACGGAAGCCGATGCCGCAACCAATCTGTTCATCTGGACGGCCAGTCAGCGCCTGAACTACGAACTGGAGCCCGCCGACTCCGTGACGAACATGGACTTTGCCGTCGACCAGGAGCCAGTTCACCTGGAGCAGGTAAAGCCGACGGCCGCGATTAAGCCGGTCCCGATTTCGCCATCAATTACTGAACTGCTGCTCGCTGGAAAGCCAATTCGACTTTTGCCCTCGAAGCACCGTGCCTCGAAGCCGGTCGAGGTGTGGATTAGCGATCTCTATGAGAAAGATGGACGCCTGCTGGTTCGCTACACCGTCTGCAACCACGGCACCGAGCCATACGCCATTGACACTCCGCTGGTGTACCAGTTGGACGGTGTGCGGTCTGCTCAGTCGCTATACGGTCTGCAAAACTCGCAGTTGGGCGATGAGCAAGCGGCAAAACTCAAGATCAAACAAGAGACACCAGTAAAGGTGTTGGACGGGCAACTGCAGACAGCGCAGGTTGCTCCCGGGCAGGAGGCTGTTGGTGTGGTGGCCCTCGATATGGCGTCCAGCACACAACCCACAGTCCTGCGCTTTCAGTTTCCCGGCTCAAAGCAATCGGAAGACGGGTTGAGCAACGGCCAGCAAATGCAGATCGCCGCATTTCTGGTGCGATAAGCGCCGAAGCGTAGCCAGAGGCAAAACATGGCAGATCCATTCACCGTCAAGCCGGTTTACAACGCGCTGAGCCAATACATCCGCAATCGAGCGGATATTGGTGCGGGCAGGGCCATGCGTGACGGTGTGCTGGAACCGTCCAACCCGTTTGAACGAAAAGCCGCGAGGCCCCCCAGACGCTGGTTTGTGTTGTTGTCTCTCCTCGCCGCGATGGTGCTTGGCTTCTTTCTTTACTTTAACAACCTGCTGTAAGGCGATGGATATGAACGATCAAAACGATGCAAACGGCGTAAGGCCTCCCGTCCCAACCGAGCTGGCCAGCGATGCGCGAGAGCAAATTCGCGACTGGGAGTTTCTGTTCTGGGCTTACCTGCTGTTCGGCTTGGGTCGGCTGGCGTGGCTGTATCTCTATCAACCAGAGAACAAAGGATTTCACTTGGGACTCTCGTGCGGGTTCGTGTTCTGCGGAGTTCTGGGGTTCTTGATGCGCTGGGTATTCAGCCCGAAGAGGGGGAAATAATAATGATGCGCGAATCGTACGCCAACCGGCAGCAAAACCCGCCAGTTCTGGAGAACATGGAGATCGTCGTCGCCCTCGTTCTGATGGCGGGGTGCTGGTTCTCCTGGTACGTAGCCCACGAGCGTTACAACTTGACGAACCGCCAGATTGCCGAGGTGGCATGCTACTTCGCTCTCGGCAGCTTAGCCATCGCCGGCTCCGCGATATTGATTGGAACCGCGCGCTCTCGGCGGGACAAGGCGTGGCCTCATCCGCCGATGGTTGTCTCCCGCAAGCGGGACGAGCAGTTTACGGCCGATGCCTGGAAACAAGACGCAGTGGTTCTCGGCTACGACATCCATGGCAAGCCCTGGTACTGGCCGGACAGCCGCGCCTTTCTTCGATACCGCATACGGATTCCATCCCGATTCTTCGTCGATAATCGCGGCCACCAGCTCCACCGGTACCTGATAGACAGCGGCGTAATACTCAGCCCACCGCACTGACACGTCTCGTGGTGCGCGTGCGTCAGGCACTTGCGCCCTTGCGGTTCCCACCAGCAACACCAGGAAACACGCCCGGGCCCACTTCACGCTGCAGTCTCCACAACCGCCGCCGGCGAGCCCACATCTTCCGGCACGGCCATCAACTCGTCGCGATAGCGCTTCGAATCGGCAACCAAACCTTCAAACCCGGCACGCAGTAACAGGCGTTTGCGATCGGCTTCAGTCTTGGCCAACAGGGGCAACAGCAGGTCCCGTTGCTCGTGTGAAATCTCTTCGACACCCAGGATCTCCAGTGCCTGGGCAAGGTCCAGCATTTCGGCAATCGAGGGTGGCTTTTCCATGTTCCATGCGCGCCGCCAGATACACCACTTCCAGGGTGATGGGATCGATGATGTAGCGCGCCGCACGGAGCTTCGTGGCGAGTTCGCTTGCAGACGAGAACACGTCGGCTTCCTTTCGTCGTGAAAACTACATCGGAAGCGTGAATTGTGCATTTGCAGGTGTTCGGATTTTGCGGTGATCCAGCAGCCTTATACGTTGGTTCGGTTCCACGCCGAGTGCGTAAGTTCGAGGCGGCGAATACTCTTTCTTGAAGGCTAACCGCAATTATTCTGCGTACTTGGCGCCTCATGACAGCAGAGCTGCGGCTCCAATCGGACCGTGAAACTCAGAAGTCAGAGATTTATTTCACCAATCACACTTTGACTGGGAAACAGGACGCTTTTCCGTGCCAAGAGTCAGAATCAGGGCTGGGTGCCCGGGTCGGGCCATTGGTGAAGCTTCTCTTCGCGAGGTGCCTGACAAACTTTATTTCACCAATCACACTTTGACTGGGAAAAGGACGCTTCTCCGTCGCCGGGTCTGGACTCTGCCAGGCGATTGCACAGGCCGCGCTGTCAGTAGCGCCTTCGTTCGCCGGGTGCTCGCCAGATTTATTTCACCAGTCACACTTTGACTGGGAAACTAGCCGCTTCTCTGTGGCTGGACTCGGACACTGCCAGGCGATTCCGCGGGCAGCGCTGTCAGTAACGCCTTCGATCGCACGGTGCTCGCCAGATTTATTTCACCAATCACACTTTGACTGGGAAACCTGACGCTTTTCCGTTCCAAGAGTCAGAATCAGGACTGGGTGCCCGGGTCGGGCTGTTGGTGAAGCTTTTCTTCGCGGCGTGCCTGCCAACTTTATTTCACCAATCACACTTTGACTGGGAGCAGAGTTCTCCGACTCCCAGATGGTGCTTTAGTTGGACTTGCAGCTGAAAAATCTCCGTCGCACTGCTGCGTTTTGACAGCAAAGAGATTTCGCATTACAAAGTGCCCACTATGACGACCGACCCCCTTGTGCTCAGCACCCTTTTAGGCGAACTTGCCCTACGACAGCTCCCGTGTGGAGGCTGGGCTGCACTTGCCTCGTCTTCGCAGCCAGCAATTGAGCCGACGTGCTACTCCGCGCTCGCACTCGGCTCGGTCCCTGCAGGCGACATCGAACGTGCTCAGGACTTTCTGCTCCACACCCAAAATCCTAATGGTAGTTGGCCGGTCTTTCCCGGAGACGATCAAGAGGGCGGCTGGGTCACTTCGCTGGCTGTAATGGTTCTTCGTGAAGCGATGTCGGCCATACCGGCAAGGTTGCAGGGCTTCCACTGGCTGATGAACTGTGCCGGCAAGGAATCGAACTGGTTCTGGAAATGGAAGTTCCGCACCGCCGATCGCCATGTTCGTTTTGACCCCGACAAGTATGGCTGGCCATGGTTTCCGGACACCGTCAGTTGGGTTGTTCCCACCGCATTCGCGGTTCTCGCGCTCAGCCAGCTTCCCTGCTCGTGCGGCGGTCTGGAGCCAGTCCCTATTCGTGTTGAGCGTGGGGTCGAGATGTTGCTCGATCGTGCCTGCCCTGGCGGTGGATGGAATGCAGGTAACGGCGTTGTCTATGGGGCCGCCCTTGCACCGCACGCTGATGATACGGCGATCGCGCTTTTGGCCTTGAGTGATCGTGGCCAAGACGCGGTTGTACAAAGTGGCGTTCGGTACCTGGAGAGCACTGCTCCAGCCCTTACGGCGCCATGGAGTCTTGCGTGGGCGATTCTTGCTCTCACAGCACACCGGCGGCCGACTACTTCGCTAAGCAATTCTCTTGTTGCACTTCCCGATCTCTCAAGCATCGAGGACACCAGCACTCTGGCTGTGGTATGCCTCGCACTTGATCAACCCCGCGCGTTACAGGCGTTTGGGGTGACGCTGTGAGCCTTACCCGCCGAGATTTTTTTGTTGGGTCCGCCGCCCTGGCGGCTGGCACAGCGGTCAGCACTCCTTTTCTTCTGCCCAAATATCATTCGGATCAGCGACCGAAGCGGTCCCGAGTCGCGATCCTCAATGCTCAGCAATACTCCCAACAGCTTGATCAAATTCTCGCCGCGGGCCTCCGCCTCTTTCCGATTGATGTCCGAGGCAAGACGGTGCTCCTCAAGCCCAACTTAGTCGATTACATTCCTGGCAATGCAATCAATACCCACCCATTGCTGGTCCTCGCCGCGGCCGACTCATTTCGCCGGCTGGGTGCCAAATCCGTGCTGGTAGCAGAGGGACCAGGACATCAACGCGACACTCAGCTAGTCCTTTCACAGAGTGGTTATGAGCAGAGCCTTCGAGAAGAAAAGCTCCGATTCGTCGACCTGAATCGCGACGAACTTATTCGAACTCCGTTACGCGCCAGCTATACGGGCATGAGGGATCTCTGGCTTCCTCGGGCAGTCCTGGAAGCGGATTTCGTCGTTTCCATGCCGAAGATCAAGACCCATCACTGGTCTGGCGTCACGCTTAGCATGAAGAACATGTTCGGTATCGTGCCCGGCACGAGATACGGATGGCCGAAGAACATTCTCCACTGGAAGGGCATTCAGGAAAGCACCCTCGATTTGTGCGCCACGGTTCGGGTCCACTTCGTTATCGCGGACGGAATCGTGGCGATGGAAGGAAACGGTCCACTCAACGGTACCGCTCGTCCGCTGGGGAAGATTGTGCTCGCGGACGATCCAGTAGCTGCCGATGCAGCTTGCGCACGGTTGATGGGATTCGAACCCGATCGAGTCGTTCACCTTCGCGAGGGCTCAAGATTCCTTGGTAACGCTTCACCAGGCCTGGTTGATCACGCAGGCGAGATTCTGAATGCGCCCGCAATTCCCTTCCAAGTGGTTCCCGAGTTTCACCATCTTTGGGCATTTTGACTCTCAGCAGTAGATTTCCCACAGCCAGACTTCTGGCTCGGAATAACTTCCTGTTAGTCCCTAATCCGCCAACCGGCGGCAAGGGTCAACAGCATCATCTTGCCGTGTCCAGACGTCTATCATTGTGTGCGGGTAGGATAGGCGTAGCCATGAAAAGGAAAGTACTGATTGTGTTCTCCGGAATGCTGTTAGTCCTCGCGGCGTTTGCGACTTACGGCAGCATGCAGGTCCGCGCGACTCCTGGCGAGCAGGGCAGGACTCTCCCCGGAGACGGCCTGATCCCCCAGCCCATCGGCTCGGTCAATCACGCGGTCACCATTCGCCGCCCTCCTCACGACGTCTGGCCCTGGCTTGTCCAGATGGGATCCGACCGAGCTGGGTGGTACGCCTACGACTTCATTGATAATGGCGGACACCGCAGCGCAGACCGTATCCTGCCTGAGTTTCAAGATATCGAGGTGGGCAAAGTATTTCCCGCGCTCCCCGGTGTAACCGACGTATTTACTGTAGTGCAGTATGAGCCCGAGCAAAGTCTCGTCCTCTCGTGGCGCTTGCCTAGCGGCAGATATATGACTACCTGGGCATTCGTACTTGAACGTGTGCAGCCGGACTCTACTCGCCTGATTGTGCGCGGGCGCGTAGCTCCTGACTATCATCCCTACGGTCTGCCACAATGGCTCGCCCTGGGACTTGCTCGGCCAGCGCATTTCATCATGGAGCGTAAGCAGTTGCTTGGTATCGCTCGGCGCGCAGAATCCCTTCGGAACGCCTCCTAACGAGTTTGAAGGGCACGAACAGAACGACCGGTTCCATCCGCGACGCTCTCATGAAGAATCGATAAGAACTTGGAGACTTACCGTGCGCTCAAGAAGAGAATTCATTGTAAGCGGTGCCTTGTTTGCCGCTGTTTCCGGCGTTGAGCTGTCAAACTCGGCGTGTGCCGTCGATAACCGGTATGGCCCTACACTGCGGACATTGCGCAGCCCACTCAACGAAGCCGCAGAGCATGATGCGCTGCTGCAGGAACTCGTGCGCTGCGCCACGCTTGCTGCCAATGGGCATAACACGCAGCCCTGGAAATTTGGGTTATCGCCCGGCGCGATTACGATCCGCCCCGATCTCTCGCGCCGTACGCCAGTGGTCGATCCAGACGAGCATCATCTTTGGGTGAGCCTGGGCTGTGCCACGGAGAATCTGGTGCTCGCCGCCGCGGCCCTTGGCAAGCATGCCGACGTGGTGTTCGGTCCGCAGGAAGTCCATGTCTCTCTCGACAACGCCGCGCCGGTGCGCTCACCGCTAGTCAACGCGATCTTCCAGCGGCAGTGTACCCGCGCTGAGTACGACGGTCAGCCGATGCCAAACGACTCGCTCCAGGAATTGGCGCGTGCCGCTGATCGAAGTGGAGTGCAATTGCTGCTGCTCACCGAGCGGGCCAAGGTAGAAGGCGCGGTCGACTACGTGACGCAAGGGAACAGCGCACAAATCCGTGATGCTGCATTCGTAAAAGAACTGAAGGAATGGGTGCGGTTCAACGAGGCCGACGCGCTTGCCACTCGCGACGGGTTGTTCTCGCGTTTGACAGGCAATCCGACATTGCCGGGCTGGCTCGGCAATGCCATATTCAACATGGTCTTGAGCGAGAAGTCGGAAAACGAGAAATATGCCAAGCAACTCCGCTCATCCGCCGGAGTGGCCGTATTCGTCGGGGAACGAGCCGACCCGGCTCACTGGTTCGAGGTCGGCCGCGCTTATGAGCGCTTCGCGCTGGCGGCGACGACACTCGGCGTGCGTACCGCTTTCGTTAACCAACCGGTCGAAGTCCCAGCCGTGCGTACACAGTTCGCTCAGTGGCTCGGACTGGGTGCAGCGCGGCCCGACTTGGTCGTGCGCTTCGGCCGCGGCCTGCAGATGCCCTACTCGTTACGGCGTCCGGTGGCCGATGTGATCGCATGACTGGAAGCGCGCGACGGCGGCCTACGGCCTACCCGCCCGACCGACACTGCTTTCTGAGGCCAGGGCCACTCAAAGCAGGTCTTTCAGCCGGAGTAGCAGAAGACATATGAGGTGTGGCGGAAAATGATCCCAACAGTCACTTTATGGTTGACGTTCATCGTCTCCGTCGCGCTCATATACGGCTCCCGTCGCTGGGAATCCGCCACCAAGAAAATGCATGCCGAAATGGAGGCAGCACGTCTACCCGTCGGGAGAAAAACGTTTTGCCTTGATGAATTGATTGGCTTACCTGCACCGGTGCAAAGGTACTTTCGGGCAGCGCTTAAGGACGGGCAACCTATCGTGTCGGCCGTGTATGTTGAGCTATCCGGTTTCATCAACATGAGTGCAACCGGGGAAAGATGGAAAAGGTTCACCTCGACGCAGCGGGTGACCGCCCAGCGGCCCGGCTTCGATTGGGAAGGCCGCATCGAGATAATGCCTGGAGTGCGAGCCTGCGTGCATGACGCCTACGTGGCCGGTGAAGGCGTTCTTCACGCCACGCTGTTCGGACTGGTGTCGCTGGCGAATCTTCGCGGCACGCCGGAGATAGCGCAGGGTGAGCTAATGCGCTTTTTGGCTGAGGCCGCATGGTATCCGACGGCACTGCTGCCTAGCCAGGGCGTGGAATGGATGGCGAGCGACGACTTCTCAGCCAAGGCAACGTTGAGGGACGGCGAAACCACGGTGACACTGCTTTTTCGCTTCGATGACAACGGCCTTATCGAATCGGTGCGTGCTGAGGCACGGGGGCGCACCGTCGCGGGCACAGTAATTCCAACTCCGTGGGAAGTTCGATGGAACAACTACGAACTGCGTGACGGAATGCACATCCCGACCGGGGGGGCGGTGGCGTGGATGCCTCCAGAGGGGACGAAGCCCTACTTTCGAGCTCGCATCACAAGCCTCCGTTATGAGTTCGCACAGTCACCGAAACCGCCCCCCACCTGCACCCGCCGTTGAGTGCCCAGCGGTCCGTGTGTTGATTTGTGGTGAAGAGGGTTGAGGCCTACGCACGCGCAACGATGTCTGCCTTTCTTGGCTTGATCGAAATGTCTATCCTCTTCAGGATTCAGTTGTAGGTCAGTTTGATCCGCGTACGCGTGGGGCGTTTATCCCGAGCGCGACACCAACGGTCTAACCGTGATCCACCAGCCCAGCCCGACGCCTGTGATTACGGCTCCGAGGAGCAAGTAGAACGGCTGAAGCGGTGGGCTGTTGCTGTAGCCAACGATGGCGATCTCGACCGCCATCCAGATCAACAGCGCTACCCCAACTCCCAACGCAGCAATGGGCGCCAGCGGATGCCGGCGCCACGCCAACTGGGCCGCCACAAGCGGACCAAGCCCGAGGACGCAGAACAGGATTAGTCCTGGCGCGAAGTAGGTTTCCCACGGCGAGCCCTTTAGCACCGAAAGGGGGAGCGGGATAATCTCGCCTCTCGGCCCGAGCATCAAGGCGCCACCTCCACCAAGCGCTCCCACGCCCAGAAAGACTTGAAGGGACACGGCGGCCTTCGCGAATCGGCTCAATGGGCACGTCTTAGACATGGTATGGATGTAGACACGAGGCGTCGGGGCGCGCAACCTGAAATCCAACCGGGCGCCCGATCAAACTGAACTAGCTAGGGCTCGATAGCTTCCTACCAGACAGGCTTAGTGTACGCGAGCTCACCTGAACATACTGTGGATACGGGCAATATGTCCCTGCCAGGTGTATAGACATCGGAGACCTCTCAAGGCCCTGTTTGTCCGCTATCGGAAGCCATCCGGCTTCCACGACGAGATTAGTCAGAGGAATCGATGGAGGCAGGAATCGAGATCGTTCGTCAGAACGACACGTCCTGGTCCGTCACTACATTAGCTAGGGCTTGCGTCGGCCGTTTGTCTAAATCGAACAACCCGGTCTCGCCTCGAGCGAGTGTTGATGCTACTCAGCGGCTGACTGGGGCACGACACCCGTAGGCGCAGCAGATCTGCCAATACTTACGCAGGATCGCTCTTGCTCCCAGCCGCGAGATTGCGCATCTCCTGCTTTATCTCCTGCCGCCTCCGCTCGCGTTCCTTATAGGCTTCTGCGTCCACTCGACTCTTGAGGCCGGCTCCATAGTCTTGATCCATGGCCTTATAAACAGATAGTTCCTTCAAGAGAATCAGCATTGCGTCTGATTTCTCCCTGCTCATGCATCCCACCTATTGTGGCTGTGGTGGTTCCAAGATCTGAGGCTGCGGTGTCTTGCGGATCGCCTGCACAAATTCCGAGAAGATAACGATGATCGTAACCAGCCATCCGTAAGCGATGCAGATTCCCCATGGTCCCATTTGTTGGGCCTTTCTGTTTCGCGAGTGCAGGATACCAGTATGTCTCCACTCAGAAGGTCGTACCGAGACAGGGCTTTTCTCACTTCACTATCTTTACTTTCGGAAGCAAGTCCTTGAAACCAACGAGAAGTGTTTTCGGAAGCCGCAGCGCCCGCTTCTTCGGCTCCTTGGCGGTCGTGACTTGGACCGCAATTCCATTACCGTCTGGAAAGGGGTCGGAAACAATGTCAAAGCGTTGGCCATACATGCGAATGTGGTGGGAAGAACTGTAGCCGAGGTCTTTAATCCTGACGCAATCGTCGGTAACGGATTTATCGATTGGCTTGTTCATGATGGTGCCTATTCCTCGTGACTGTTGAAAAACGTGAGATGCAATTATTCAGGAACCCGGCCGGTTCAGACTCGCTCTCGGTCGGCGAGATCGAGGGAAGCACTCTGTCTTAGCTGCGTTTGCATCTTTACAGGCGTTGCCCTTGATGCCGAGGTGTCGATCACTTTGAGGATTGCCGCATTGTGACCCATGTGTGCTCTGTGTCTGGAGAATACACTCCAGATGGCAAGGCCGAGTGAGCACATTAGCTCAATAAACGGGCTGTACGAATGTTAATTTCTGGCGTTTGCGACCAACGGCAAGAGTTACAACAGCGGTGACGACTGTCGAGTTGAGCCGGAGACTGAGCGCAATGCAGGTTAGCATGCCGGCCCTACGGGTTCAGGCGCGAAGCGGATAGCCCGGTGTTCTTTCGGCCTGAGTGTTCAATCATCGCCGATTCTGCCTTGGTGCCCTGGAGCTTGAATCTGGAGTGTCGCCCCATACGAATGAAGGGAGCTCTTATCGCGAAACCAAGCACTGGGATGCCGATCAACCAGCCAATACAACCGTTAGCCCCTGATTGACTATGTGAGCCGACGTAACTTTCGAGATGCTGGTATTGAATTCACCCACGATTTACTTCTGGTTTATCAAGCCGTTAGCTCAGTAGCTCATACTCTAACCGCGGAGAAGATTTATGAACGTACCGCGGCAGGTCGTTACGAATGGCGATTCGCGATGAAATATTAGTCAGACCGCCAAACTATCGATGTAACACCAAGCTGGTGTTTGAGGAGTTGCCCTTCAGTCCGGGCGATGTCACTGCCGGCAGCGAGGACGAACTTCAAGCTGCAGTCGTTGGTGATGCTGCCGCTTGCGACCTGCCAATCACGATTCGCAATTCCCGCTTCCTCAGAAATATTGCCCGCCGTAGTTCCAGTGGTGAAGCCCCCCGAAAAACTTACCTCGAGCTGCAGGAGTTCCTAAGCGACTCCGGAGAAGTGTGGGAGAACAGTTGGATTCGTTTTCCTGAGCGGCGATTGAGCCCGCACGCTCTGAATACCTTTCTCGCCGATTTGAAGATTGGTGAACGAGGGGAGTTGAAGCGCCATCGTGCAGACTCCGTGAAGTTCACCTTCGAACAAGGCGGGGAAACGTGGCTGCGAATCCCCATCAGTTACGCGTTGAAGCTGGCGCTAGCGGACCTGGTTGGAACGCAACCCTACATGCCGGAGAAGATGAGCCAGGAGGCAAAACGCCTCTTGCGTCATTTCTCAAATGACAATACCTCGCCCGAAACCACTTCATTTCATGTTGTCGGGTCAAGGGAGCGCAATCTGGTCGGACGACAGGTGGCGCGTGAATCTGCAAGGCGCTTTCTGTTCACGTCACTGTTGATGTCCTGGGCGAATCATCGCTTCGGGTTGTTGGAGTCGGGACAGCGGGCGCTGGTATATCACGCGCCTCATCCGCCTGTACGGCAAACAGAACTGTCGTCGTGCATCTCCGATTCCTTCTACCGCGAACTCTTCATGAGCCCGTGTCTGTCAGGCTGGGACGATGGCGAGGTCAAGGCTGACTACATGCATTTGTGTCATCAGGTTCTGAGCCGGAGCCAGTTAAACTCGGTGGCCAAACTGCGCGAGGCGGGAATCATTTCCAACAACCTCATCGTGCTTCCGAGCCTGTCGAATGTGAGCCTCGCCAACAACGGAATTCACATCACCATGGGTAGCCGTGCGCTTTCGGGAGCGATCGAGACACTAGGAAGTGTTGAAGCGGAACAGGAAGAAAAGCGGTTGGGCGATCTTGCGATCAAGATCTTTGAGCATTTCCTGCCGTTGTTCGTGGGTACCTATTCCGCAGCGCCCTACCGTCTTGACTTCGCCGAATTTCATCCGGAGAAGCTGTTATCGTTCCTGCCTCACGAGCTGGACTTCACGCACCTGCGGCTGATGTGGCGTGAATGGAAAGAAAAAGCGCAAATGAGCGTGCTGGGACGCGCAGTCACACCCTACGGCCCCTACGGGCTTGATAGCTTTTTTGCCCGCGTCTTCCGGCTTCGCGGGGACCTGGTTCCGGATTATCGGCTGATCAATTACCCAGTCGCGTGGTTGGCAACCGAACAGTCCTCAGCACTCGATGGCACATTGGGAAATGTGGCGCGGCTGATTTCCGAGTTGGACGAGCTGGGGATTGTGGACCGGCGGCTTTCGTTTTACATGCCACTGCGGTTGAGGGAATTCAGACGCATGGGATTCTCGGGGTTCGAAGGTCGCTATTACAGCCTGTTCCCGAGTTATGGGCGCGACATGGCGCCTGCGGCGGACCTGCAGCAGTTACTGCTGATGATCTCCTACAGGATGGCGATGGAGGGGAGCATCACGGCGGCGGAAATCCCCGACGATCCGACCTCCGAGAGCGAGCGACGGCAGCCTCTCTTTTTCGCCGCAGCGGGGCTGCCTGCGTTTTACTTCCACAAACAGTCCGGCAATGAGCTGCTTAAGAAGATCCTGCGGCACTGCAAAAGCGTTCGCTCGAGTTGGCGGCATCCGGATTACCTGCGGGTGTCGATTCGCGACTATCGTGAGGCGTTGTTGTCCTGGCTCGCTGAGACGGCAAGCGATTTCATCGACCAATCGCAGGCTACGGGCACGATGGAAGATTTGCGCGTGCGCCTGGCAGATAACAGCCAAACGGCCAGCCAGCGCATCGTAAACGACGTCATGAGGCACTCGGGAGACAGCGATCCCCTGAAGCTGAGTGCGCGCGAATTCAACCGCATGGCCGAGGAGCATTATCGCGAGGACCTGCGACGCGAGAACCTGCGCGAGGCGTACCAGGAGCTGTGCGAAGACACGGTGACCGCACACAATTGCGACGCTCACGAGTTGCTGGAGATGATGCGCTATGGGGTTCGCGTGCAGGACCCGTTGCGGTTCCTGGAGAGCATTGGAGAGCGGCTGGTGTCTGGCGACTTGACGGTTCAAGAAGTATCCACCCTGTTGAACTTGTTGCTGGTATTCAGCACGTTGAGCGAACAACGCACCTTGCAATCTCTCTCATGAGCAATCTGACCCATCAATACATCAATCGCGCCACCGGATCGGTAGCCAATGAGCGCTTGATGGCGGACAAGCTGATCCGCGCACTGTACTCGCCAAAGCTGGAAGACGCTTCTCTGCTTTCGAAGCTCGCGTCGAGTCGCTACCTTTCGGAGATCTTGGGCTACCTGAATTACGACAACGCGTTGTCATCGCGCATGTCAGGCATGCAGCGCTTCCTTCGCAGTTGTGGCATCGACCCCCGCGAACTGGTGGACGACGCGTCCAAACTGGACACTGCGCGCAAGGTGTTCGAACGAAAGATCAAGTACTGGGAATGTCGGCCTCTGCCGGGGCTGGACCGGTGCGTGGTGTGTCCTGCGGATTCGCGAGTCACGGTCGGTTCGCTCCGGGAAACGTCAATGCTCTTCATCAAAGGGAAGTTCTTTGAGTTTCCTGAACTGCTCGGCGGGAAAGGTTCGCGATGGCAGCGAAAGTTTGCCCAGGGAGAATCCGCTATCTTTCGCCTGACTCCGGAGAAGTATCACTACACTCACATGCCAGTTTCGGGTTGCGTTGCCGATTTCTATGCGCTGCAGGGCCGCTACCACTCGTGTAATCCGAATGCTGCCGTGCAGTTGCTTACGCCGTATTCGAAGAATCGCCGGGTGGTCACAATTCTCGACACTGACTGCGATGGCGGGACAGGAATTGGCTATGTGGCCATGATCGAAGTGGTCGCGCTCATGGTTGGGCAGATCGAGCAGGCCTACAGCAAAGAACGATTCGACAATCCACGCTCTATCGAGAAGGGCATGTTTCTGCAGCGGGGTGCGCCGAAAGCTCTGTTCCGGCCCGGAAGCAGCACCGTCGTTCTGCTGTTCGAGCCTGAGCGAATTCGTTTCGCGCACGACCTCATAATCAACCAAAGGAAGTCAGGGGTCAGCAGTCGGTATACGGCCGGATTTGGGCATCCCGTGGTGGAAACCGATGTAATGGTGCGCTCAGCACTGGCGCATCCGTTGGAGTTGGAGGAGCCATGATCAACATCGCATTTCTGTCGGGACTTGCTGCGCTATTGTTTGCCACGCTGATCTGGGGCATCAAGACGTTGCCTTCCGAACGGTGGCAGATGATTGCGGCGGTACCCTTTGCGAAGACCGTGGATGGCGCGTGGCAGGGGATCAACTTTACTTTCTACGGCTTCTTCAGCGCCACTGCAAACATATTCGGCATTACGCTAATGATAGTACTGTTGTCGTCGGTGGGCACGCCGCTCATCGCAGCGGTGGCTCTGATTGCCGGCGTAATGATGATCTGCGTGCCGGCGTCGAAAGTCGTTGCGAAAGTAGTTGAGGGTAAGCCCAACACCTTCACGATTGCCGGAGCTGCGTTCGTGGCGGCGCTGGTGCTACCGCCCGCGGTGTTGGTTGTGCAGCAGATATTACGTTCGAGGTTCAACATCTCAATTTATGCTTTGCCGCTACTGGCTGCGGCCTCAATCTCCTACGCACTTTCGGAATCGATTGGCAGGATGGCGTGCCTGAGCTTCGGCTGCTGTTACGGTGTGCCGCTGCGCGATGCCGGCCCCAGGCTGGCTCGATTGTTCCGGCGCTACAACCTCGTGTTTTATGGCAACACGAAGAAAGCGGCTTACGCTTCAGGGTTCGCGGAGGAGCCACTGATCCCTGTCCAGCCGATTACCTCGATTGTATTTGCGTTGGCTGGCCTAATCGGATTGGGTGCGTTTCTTGCTGGCCATTTCCGGCTGGCAGCGATCCTGCCGGCAGTTGCCACATGGGGCTGGAGAGCCATCTCAGAGTCACTGCGTGCCGACTATCGTGGCGCCGCGCGCATTTCGGCGTACCAGGTCATGGCCTTTATCGCGGTTGCGTACCTTGTACTGACTTTGTGCTTGGTCCCCAATGAAGGCCCGCTACCCAGCCTGCTGGCGGGGCTCACACAGGCTACGTCGACTTTGGTAATCATACTTCTGCAGGTGTGTTGGGCTTTATTGTTCCTATATTACGGACGCAGCCGTGTAACGGCGTCAACGGTCTCGTTCCATGTGGTTCAGGGACAAATCTAGTCTGCGCGGCAGCACTCCTCGCTCGCACAGCGCAACTCTAAACGACAGTTTGGCTGCAACATGAACTCCACCGTCGACAGCCGGCTCGTTTCGACCGCGCCGCTCTTGACCGAGTACGCGACAAGACCACCTTCGCCGACAGAGACGTCGGCCTGCGACGACCGTGCCGTGCAGAGTTGAATGCGTTGGACGCTTCGACCTTGTAACTTCTTTCTTCGGAGAACACGCAAACTCGTTTTGGGGGAAGCAGTTCCCTCGAGCGCGAGGTGCCATAACCACTGTCCGGGGCAACGATGACTGATTCCTTAATGGGCGTGGACGCCCTCCACTCCGGCCGGCACACTCGAAGAGGCCTCCTACTCCTACATTGTAGGATACCGCTACGTCGAGGTGCGGTGCTTGGCAGCAATCGGCTTCGCGTCGATTCGATGCCGCTCTTCGTACCACTCTTCACAAGAGTCGGCGTTAGATCACTAGAATTTCATTCTGGGAGAGCCTGTGGATTTCACGAGCTGCCTGCACGGTAGTAGCCCTTCGGCGAGCCGACTTGTGCCAACACGTTTGCAAAGCGATGATAGGAGGGGAGTTGGCCTTCTATCGCGATTTGGCGAACAAAATACAAAAAAGGCGGACTGTCGGCGATTTACTTCCAGCAGCGGGCAGTCCATAATACAGAGAGCAAACCTTTACCTACCGACAGTCAGGCTCACAGTTCAGGCCCTAATTCCAGGTTATCTGACAATGTGGGAGGAGTGCAATGCAAGTTGAATCTGATAATACTGCAGAAATCAACCACCGCGAGCGAATCTGGTTTTTCCCCGATAAGTTTTGGCAGGCCACGAAGGGCATGCCCAAAGATGAAGTCTCAGGGTTGATGGAAGAAGTCGAGCGGCTTGCGGAAGCGAAGGACGCGCAAGCGCTGAGCAAGTATCCCTTCGTATTCGTCGGCGACCCCTACAAAAAACAGCACAACGCAGCATAAACCCAACCGCATCTGGATTAGACAGCCTGGGCCGGGACCGCAAGGCGATCCGGCAGGAGAGGTGCGACTGCACACTCTTGTAGGCCGCCATACTATTTGTTGTCTGTTCGAATTGAAGAGCCGTTGAGGAGCTGTGTTACCGACGGCAAGAGCGGTCAGGACAAACAAACTTATCAAATTGACGTTGCCGGTCGCTGGTCTGTAGTTGGAGGCAATGCCAAGCAAGGTGACGATGGGGCTGGAATTCTCGCCGCCGGATATGGTCGCGAACAGACTCCCGTTAACGCCACGGTTTAAGACCAAGTTGTCTCCCAGGCAATCGGCTTCCATCGGGACAGTCGAGGAATACACATCGTAGTTGCCCTCGAGCACGACGCTGGAGCCGCCGAATGCGCCCGCAGCTAGACTTGGTCGTCAGTGAGCGACCAGCCCCAGCAGAATCGTCTGCACTGGCCATTGCTCCTGATATCTTCAGAAACTGAGACGCGGCATGAATTGCATTTGCCGTGGTGTGTCGGTTCCGGTTGGTCCGGTATTCACCGTGGTCAGGATCTGGCCGAAGGTGGAAGCGGAACTATCATTCTGCGGCCGTCCATATTGGCCGCGGTCGAAGAAGCTGAAGGCCTCGGCGACCTGCCTTCAGAACTGCAGTCGCAGCAGGAACTGGAACTGACGCGGTGTACCTATTCCTATCGGAGTTGTATTCAGAGGCAGATATATTCTGCCGAAGTCGGAAGCCGAAATGAGGCCATTCGGGTTAGCAAACTGCGCTCTGTTGAAAGCATTAAACATCTCGGCTCGGAACTGAATCTGTACCTGCTCCGTAACCGGAAAGCGTTTGGAAAGTGCCCAATCAGATTGCCAGAAGCCGGGACCTCGCAAGGCATTGCGGGAAACATCGCCGAATCCTGAGGGGCAGGTACCTCCGGGATAAAGGGGGGCTTTCGTCCCAGGCGTGCAAAAAGCTGCGGGGTTGAAGGTCCCGCCGGCCAAATGTAAGGGCTGGCCGGGAACCAAGTTAGGGCGCTGCGAGGTGGTGTTCCCGTCCGGGCCAGTACCGCTCGTCGTCAGGTTCACGGGGAATCCGGTACGGGCGATGAAGATACTGCTGATTTGCCAGTTACCAAAAACCGCATTCATGAAACCGGGCTGGGAAAGGTACCTCTTGCCTACCCCAAAAGGTAGCTCATAGATGAAATTTGCATTGAACACCTGGCGGGCGTCGAAGGCGCTGCTCGCCTTCTCTCCGCATTGCGCCGCTCCCCGAGGCCAGCAGGAAACATTTTGTGCTGCAAGAGAGTCGCCGTCGCCGCTGCCGTTGGATCCGTCGTCTATGCTGTGGGACCATGTGTAATTGGCCGAGATCAGCAAACCGCGAGAGAAAGAACGCTTCAGCGAGAACGCCAGTGCGTTATAGGAACTGTCGCCGATGTTGCCTCGCCAGGAGATCTGCGAGAAGGCCGGGTAAGGACGCAGGCCGGTGAGCGGATTTATAACGTTAACGTAGGAGAGTTGGAGCAGATTGGTGCCTTTGCTGCCTACATATGACATCGTGCCGACGAAATTGCCGGGCATCGCATGTTCAAGCGATGCTCCCCACTGGGTTATATACGAATCTTTGCGATTCCGCTGGGCCGCGTTTGGTGATTGGGTGCCGTTCGTGCAGACCGGCCTGCCGTCCGAGTCTAGAACTATTGGATAGCTAAGCCCTGGGCAGTTCTTCGGTGTCAGCGCATAACTTAACACCTCGTTCTTATCGGGGATGTTCTGATCGTCTAACTGGCCGTCCTCGTGGTAAATACCAAAGCCGGCGCGAATGACGGTCTTTCCCTCATATTGGGCCGGCGCCCAGGCGAAGGAGATGCGCGGGTCGATATTGTTATAGTCCGGCGGGCCGAAACTCGCGCCCACGCCGCAGTACCCTTGCGGCCCGCAGGTTTCGAAATCAAACGGATTGCCGCGGCCCTGTACTTCATGAAAAACCCCGAAAAAGCTGTAACGCAGGCCCAAATTCAGCGTGAAAGTCGGTCGCCACTTGAACTCGTCCTGGATATAACCAAAAAACTGCGTCTTGCGCAGGCCATTTACGGGATATTGGCCCGTGATGCTGGCCCTGTTGGCTTGGTTGGCCGCAAAGCTGGGCAGGGTGCTGTAAGTGATCGTGCCATAGGAACTGCTTCCTTGGTTCATCTGTATGCGGCGGACCTCGACTCCGCCCTTGATCACATTTCTTCCCTTGACCCAGGTGAGATTGTCAAGCCAGGAAAACGAATTGCCCACTCCGGTGCTGATACGGCCGTTGTTCAAGGAAGTGAGGCCCGCAACTGCGATTGCGTAGAGCGATCCGGTCGGATTGAGGAAGTGGGTGTACGTCGTGCCGCGGTTGAAACCGAACTTGAAGTCATTGAGCAGGTTCGGAGAAAACACGTGCGTCAGCGTGATGACGGTATTGACCGGAAAAGACGAAAGTTCCTGTCGTTCATCAAGATATTGCCCGGAGCTTGGGGAATAAGGAAGAAAGTAGTCGGCTTGGTCGATGTTGGCGCGCCAAAATAGAGTGGTCGAGTCGTTGAACCGATAATCCACGCGGAACATGCCCGAGTTTTCCTGGCCTACCTGATCGCCTTGCCCCACGAATTGGGAAACGTTCGGGTTAGTCGTAGGGTTCTGCCCTATGGGATAGGCGTTGATGACGGGCGCAAGCTCTGGCGACTTCGTCACCACCTTCGACCGAAAGGCATCGCTGGGTACATAACCGATGAGAGTCTGGCCGAGGTCTTGCCGGTAGCCTTCGTAGGCGAAAAAGAAGAAAGCCTTATTGCGCACGATGGGTCCGCCCAAAGCCCCTCCGAACTGATTCAAGTGGAAGGAGGGTTGGTGGTTTGGATTCAAGGAGTCAATTGGGTCCGTGGCATCGAAAGCGCTATTCCGCAAGAAGTCGTAGGCATTCCCGTGGAACCGATTCGTGCCGGAAGGCGAGGCTGCTCCTACTTGCCCACCTCCCGAGGCGCCGGTCTGCGCCGTCGCCAGGATTGGGTCCACGCGTATCTCCTGGATGGTATCGAGAGGAATCGCCGCGCGCACGTAATATAACTGGGACTGATTGATAACGTAGGTGGCATCGATGCCGTCGTACGTATAGTTGTTATCGTCCCGGCCCCTGCCGGCATAGCGAATTGAGCGCTGGTTGCCAGCGCCAGGTCCTCCCGCGGTGTCAATGGCAGTTGGAACCAGGGCTGTCAAGGTGGCCCAGTTTTGCCCATTCAAGGGAAGTTCTTCCGCTTGGATGCGCGCAATGCCCGTGTTCAGCGCATTGTTAGTCTGATCAAGCAATACTGGGGTAGCCAATACTCGGACTTCCTCTTTGGGCCCTGCGATCTTCATCTTCACATTGAGGACCCGAGTTGCTGACAGCCTCTGCACTACATCGTCAAAGCGCAACGACTGGAAATCCCGGTGGTCAAAGGTGACGGTATAGATTCCAACCGGCAGTTTGGGAAAGTAATACGCTCCTTCCGCCGAGGATGTCGCCGTCCGTTGCAGTCCCGTAGCGACTTGTACTGCCGTCACTTCGACTCCGGGCACAACATGTCCGGAGGAATCGGTCACGGTGCCGGTTAATGCGCTGCTGTCCCACTGTGCCCAGCCCGGCGAGACAATGCAGCAGAGGATCACCAATAGCGCGCCTAATAGCCTACCGCTGCGCCGCGAAATCATATCTCTGCGGAGTTCGTGTTCCCGGGCCAATACTCTTAGCTGCATAAGACCTCCCCATGACCGCTTGGTGGCACTTCCACACCGTCGATTTGCTGCCCTTCGGTTCTGCATTCGGTGATTTGATCGCTGATCAATGCATTGCCGCGCGGATAGGCGTTCAGCACTGGAACAAAACGTACCCCCCGAATGTTAGAGAACTGTGAGTAGATGGTTAACGGCGAACCAAAAGCCTCCTATCGGTGATAAGAGGTGGCGCCTTTCAGTGTTAAGTGTTGATGACAGTCCACGTGGATCTCTTGACGTGACCTGCGCGCAGTTCTACAGTCCTTGTTAAACAACGAAAGAGCGCATGGATCCTGCCGATCACAGTCTCGAGAACGCATGGGCAGTGCGACTTGGCCCGCTCGAAGAGAGGATCCACCGAAGCGTGTGGATGCGGGGCACGGCCACTGTGCGAGAGGTATTGCAGGAACGCAGCATCTGGCAGAGGTATAGCACGATACTGACCACGATGGACCGGCTCTTTCGAAAGGGATTGCTCGGGCGCGTTGCTGAAGGCAAGGCATTCCGCTATTGGGTTCGTTGCAGCCCGGAAGAACTGCAGCGCCGAAGTTCCGTACTTGGGCTTCGCCAGCTGCTCCGGACGCAACAGGCAGCACTGCACCTCTCATATTTTGTAGAAGCGGTCGCAGCCGAAGACGAAACCCTGCTGGATGAGTTACAAGCGCTCGTAGAACGCCAACGCGCAGAACTGCTGCTCAAGAAGGACGGGAACTAACGATGTTCGCGGTGCGCGCCGCAATTGTGTGCCTCGCCTTCTTCGCCGTGATGTACATCATGCTTTCCAGTCTTGTCGCATGCGGCTGGTCGGCTCTGGGTCGCGGTCAGAGGAGGAAGGCGCTAGACGCGGCGGGCTTCCTCTTTGGACTCCGGATCTTTCCAATCGCAGTATCCATCCTCTTCGCGATCTTCCTCACTTTGCCTTCGTTCTGGCTGATGGAGCGCAGGTCCTTTGACGAGGACGGGATGACGTTCCTGCTGGCTGTTTGTACGCTGCTGCTGCTGACCGCCGGAATGGCTCGGGTGCTGCGCGCCGCGTGGCGAACAAGGCAGTCGGTCACAAACTGGCTAAGAAACTCCGGCTCCGATAAAGATGCGAGCGTGAGGGCGATGCGGTCTGCCGACGGCGCACCCGCCGTAATCCTCGTCGGCGTCTTTCGTCCGCAGATTATGGTGTCCGACATCGCAGCTGCTGTGCTCAGCGAGGAGGAGCTGCGGGTAGCGATCCGCCATGAGCTCGGGCACCAGCGTTCGCGAGACAACCTGAAAAAGGCCCTGATCAATGCAATGCCGTTCCCGGGGATGAGCAGCATGGAAGCGGCGTGGCGGCAAGCGGCGGAGCTGGCAGCGGACGATGAGGCGGTCAAAGACCGGCAGGACGCCCTGGACCTCGCATCAGCATTGATCAAACTTTCCCGGTCCTCACAACGATGGCCCGAGCCGGAACTCGCGAGCGGCCTAGTGTGCGACTCCTCCGCTATTCGCCTACGCGTTCAACGCCTGCTGCAATGGCGCGAGGCCGGCAGAAGCTTTCGGCGCAGTTGGCCTTGGGCGACGCTGTTCTTGCTGACCGTTGTTGGTATTGCGAGTAACTATAGGGCAACCTTGCTCCTGACCCATCGAATCACCGAGCTCCTCGTGCCGTAAGGCGCGCGAGAAGAGGCTTAACTTGGCGTCGTGGTTACTCCGCACTCTCCCCAGACCGCTTGCATGATAAAGATTGTCCACCGGAGAGATCCTACAGATTCTTACGGTCGTCAGTAGAGGTACCCCCCCGCCCACATAACTTCGTGAGCGGAGGACTTTCACTGGAATGCCAGAAAAACACCGCGCCACCGGGCCCGCTCGGGCACTGGCTGCAGTCGTCTTTCGAATTCGATGTGCCACTCGCCGCGGATTCCACGGTTCCTGGCACAAGCGACTTGCTGACGTCGGCCTCATCAGGCACTTAGTCGTTCGTGCTGCCTGATGGGCTGAATGCATGAGTGCCCCGCCGTCTGCGGAGCATCAGGCCCAGTCCTGAACCCAACAACAACAAGCTGGCAGGCTCAGGAACATTGCTGTAAACAACAAACGTATCGGAGTAGATTGGCGTGATACCCTCCTGCAGAGTGATGGACACCGGACCGTAGGTACCCTCTGGCCCTTCGGTTAGGGTGCCCAGCAAGGTAAGTCCCGTCACGTCAAACAGGTTCGGAGTGGAGTACAGAGTAGCGGTGTCGGCCAGCCCGCTGCCGGAGTCCAGAAATACCAGGTAGTCGCTAATAGTGGTTCCGTCGTTTTCATAGATCGCGACGTAGCCCGTGGTCCAATCAGCACCGAACAGGTTGGATGCGCTCAGCGGTACGTTGGTGTCGGGATTGGACTCGACAAACGTACAAGTCTGAGTGATCGGGCTGGAATAGGCGCAGCTAGCCGTGCCGTTCGCGAAGGCTAACTGGGCTCCCAGGAGCATTACGGTCAACGTGCATGCGAAGAGTATGCGTTTCATCACAATACTGTCCTTTCCTTGGCTAGCGAACCGACGGGATTCGCGAGCGTTTTGCGGCGTCTGAGATCAGGCCCTGCACCGCTCGAGAACCCGCCCGTTCGGAGTTAGTCTTCCTTCGAATCCGCGAGCACGCTGTGGCGTGGGGAGGGCATCTTCGAGTTCGGTCCCTTGACGGACTTCCAGAGGATCTGGTTTAGCTTGGCCGAAGGTGCGCTGTCGGGCAGATCGAAATTCATCTTGGCGGACGCAACTGCCGCCTTATACATCGGGCTTCCGGGCTTCAGAGCCTTCAATGCGGGGTTCAAGCCGCACATGACGGTCTGTGCAGCTGGTGCCGCGCTGAACTGCGCGGTGTTGTTAGGCGCGGTGTCGAACGGCGCCACGATGGCCGGGGCAACCGCATCGTACTGTGTAAGCGGATTCAGGCCGAGCAGCATCTCCATGGTCTTGAGAACGCTGTCGGTGTTGTAGAACGTATGATCCACGTAGCTCTGCTTGATGTACGGGCTGATTACATAGGCGGTGGAGCGATGTGCGTCCACGTGGTCGGGGCCGTCCTGAGAGTCGTCTTCGACCACGAAGATGGCGGTGTGCTGCCAGATGGGGCTCTTGCTGATAGCGTCTACCAACTGCCCTACAGCGTAGTCATTGTCGGCGACCTGAGCCTGCGGGCTCTTAACTTTAGAACTATATCCCTGCGTGTGATCGTGCATGAAGCGCACGGTCATGAAGGCAGGAACAGAATTGTTGGCGACCATCGAATCGAACTCGCGCTTCCACTCCGAGTAGCGGCTAGGTTCGGTGTAGTGTCCGTATACCGCGGTTGGATAGGGGCAACCGTAGGTGGTGGGGGCGTCACTGTCGGCGTAGGCTGCATCGTAGCGACGGTAGTCGTAGTCGCTGACACCTCCCAGGCTAACCCCGGCCGGCAGCAGGCCGGTAGCGGTCGGAAAGTTGTCGGGGAAGACACCGCTCACGCCGAAACTGTAGAAGAAACCGTAGTTGCGATACGGGAGTTTCGCAGCTCGAACGGCGTCCCAGATGTGACCGCCGGGAGCTTCCGCCACATCGGGAATTGGCGGAAGCCCGTTGGGGAAGGCTGGCGAGAGTGTGTTGCCGTAGGGGTCCTTGGCTGGAAATCCGCCCGTAAGGTAGCCGTTGTTCTGGCCTTCGAAGTCGTAATTCCGGCCGCGATTGCTGTAGTTATACGGCAGGTTCTTGATCACGTACTCGTTAGCCATGGACTGCGTGCTCCACGGCCAGCCATCACCGCTGGCTTCGCCCGCGTTGTAGAAGTTATCCAGCAACACGAAGCGCTGCGCGAGGGCGTGCAAGTTCGGCGTGACACTGCTGCCGAACAGTACAAGGCTGGGATCGCCATTCCCCTGTGGCACGTCGCCGAGCACCTGATCATAGGTGCGGTTCTCCTTGACAATATAGATCACATGGGTGATCCCGCCAGACTGTAACCCGATGCCATCGAGGCTGTGGTTGGGAACGACCGGGTTGTTCAGCCCATTATTGGCGAGTACCTGGTTGGTGTACGTGGCGAGCTGAGTGGCGTTCGGCACCGAAATCTTCGCGACGGTGCCTTTGATCGTATTCAGGTCGTACCAAGCACTGTCGTTGAAGGTGAACAGCTGATAGCCCGTCGAGGGGTTCTTGGCTTTAATCCCTTTCGCATTGGTTACCAGCAGGGACTTGTTGTCGGAACTTACCACGACTCCCGTTGGGTACCAGCCTACGGGAATGAATCCCTTCACGGTCAAGCTGTTCCCGTTAACACTGGCCACCGCGACGGCGTTCAAGTCGCCCATAGCGGCGTACAACGTTGTGCCGTCGGTTGAGAGCCCAAGCCCGATTGGCGTGGCTCCGTAATAGTTGGTGAGACGGCGGAAACGGAAGAGGGTCGTGCTTGCCACGGTATCGGAACTCGTCGAAACCGCGGAGATGGTGTCGCTGTGCGCGTTGGCAACGTACAGCAGCGACTGCGAAGCGTTCAGCAGCAGCCCGGCGGGATGCGAACCGGTGGCAATCGTGGTCTTCAAGGCTGGATTGGTGGGATCGCTGGTGTCGAGCACGTAGACGGCGCCATCGCGCTGGCTTGTAACGTAGGTCTTACTGCCGTCGTGCAGAGTGGCAATCGCCAGCGGGAAGTTCGGTGTGCCTCCGAAGCTGGCGCTGAATGTGAATCGTCCGGCCGGGCTTCCGTCGGATTTGTAAATCGCTACGCTGCTCGAAATGAAGGGGTTGTCGGAATCGTTGTTAGCTACGTAAATGTAGCCTTTGTCATCCGTGGCCAAGCCGGAGGGGAAATCGCTGGCCCCGGTAGCGATCGAACTCACCGATGTGAGAGCGCCCGTTGAGGAGAGGGTCAGCACAGCGATGGTTTGATTCTGCCCTTGTGCAGCATACAGCGTGTAACTACCATCCTGAGCAGGCGGCCCGGGTGCAAAAGCCAAGCCGTAATAGAGTCCGACGGAACCAGTTACCGCAGGGGGTTGTAAACCGTAGGGTACCTGCGATACCACGGCGCCCGTACTCAGATCGACTGACGACAAGTACTGACTGAATCCCATGTCGGTTGCGATGGCCCACTTGCCATCCGGTGATTTGATGATGTTCATGGGCAGGTTACCAATTGTGATGTTGGTACCTGCAGGAGTGATCTTCTTGCCCGTCACCAAAGTGCTCTGCGCCAGCAGCGTCATAGTAGCGAGCATCACAGATAATGCAACGGCCAACTTCCAAAGCGGGCGGTTGCGAAGCGGACTGAACTTCGCCAGGATGCGCATATGTTCTGCTCCTCGAAAGGTTAGGTGATTGTGAGTTTTCCGTTCGAAGTAGGGAAGAGCAATTCACGCCGCGGCCACAGCGCTATCATTTCTACGATGGTCCCATGACGAAGCTGTCACAAGCGCATTAATTCTGATCAAGAAAGAGAAGAAGATCGTGCCCAATGCCACTCTTCTTCGGTTGATGCAGGTCGTCTTTGATTGACGTTCAAAGTTCGGTTGAACCCACCACCGCCTGAATCATCGATCCCGTGAGAGTTTACCTAGTCAAAATCAGCGAAATCGGCTGCGCGCGAATCTGTGCAGAGAGTCGGAGATACCTAGTAGCTGGACGCCTCCGCCCACCTGGTTGGGCGGGCGGAGACTTGTCCGGTCAAGGTTAAGTTGGCCTAGTCGCCGTCGGCGTCGTGCGTTGCCGGGGCGGCCGTGTTCACCAGACGCACAGCCTGCTCGTAAAGCTCAGCCTGTTCCTTCAGGTACCACTTGGTGTTGAGGCGTCCCTGCTTGGCAGCCTTCTTGTGCAGGTCGTCGGCAGCCTGCGAGAGGCGTCCCAGCGTTCCGAGCCGGATACTGTCGCGATCGGGGGCTGAGGTATCCAACTGCGATACCAGCGACCAGATCTTGGTGCCTTCCGGCGAAGGAACGTAGTTGATCTTGAAGTTGAACTTCACGTTCGGAGCAGTCACACCGTTGTAGCTGGTCTGGAACATGTCGCGCAAGTCGGTGGCCAGTAGGTCGCCGAGGTTGTTGGGCGGCAAGCCCAGCAGCAGCTCTTCGGTCTTCACGATGGAAGCCGTAGAGTAGTGCTTCTTGCCAAGGTATCCTGGCTTGGCAAACGGGCTTACTACGATGAGCGGAGTGCGGTGCGGGTGGATGTGGTCGAGAGTGGACTGGGCATCGTCGTAGGTCATGAAGATGGCAGTACCGGTGTTTTTCTGGCTGCTGTAGTACACCGGGCTATTCATGATGTGCTGCACGATCATGCCGATGGCCACGTCGCCATCCGCCACCTGCTGCACATTGCTGGCGCTGTTGCCGTACTGGTTCGAGCCGGTCTGGATGACCGAGCCTTTGTTGGGCGCCTGCACGCTACCGGTGTGGTCGTTGGGCACGTAGATGTAGAGGAACTGCGGCAGCGTACCGGCCTGCGCCATGCGGTCAAAGTCCGCGATGAACTCCTGGGCGCGGCGCTGGTCGGAGATGTTGAAGTTGTAGCCGGGATAGTTGGCGTCGAGCCGGGGCTCGCCGTTGTGGTTCGGCTGTCCGAGGATGGCCAGCATGGGCAGATTCATGAAGTACGACTGACCCAGACCCTGCGTTTGCGAGGTCACGTCGCCGGCGTTGACCAGCGGATTGGTGACGTCAAACAAGTTCGACTGCAACTGGGGATAGCCGACGTTGCCGCTCAACGGATCGTTCAACGTGGTCGGGGAACTGGTGCCCGTGTCGCTGCCTTCGATGCGGGCCAGTTCTCCGTAGTCTTTGAACGAGACGCCATTGCGGGCGGCGTTGTTGAAGATGTAGCCAGACTCCGGATAATCCTCAGGCTCGAAATTCTTGTTGACCAGCAGACCGCGGCCGGACTTCACCAGAAGTGTCTTTTCGGTGTAGTCCGTCGCAGTGCCGGAAGAGCAGAACTGATGGCCGGCGTCGCTCTCTTCCGACAGCGAGTAATAGTTCACTGCGGTAGCGAACTTTTGCGCCAGCGCCTGGGTATTCAACGACACGCCCGTGTACTGCCCGTTCTGGTAGTAGCTGCCGTCGACGTTGTTGTACCAAAGACCGGAGAAGTACCCGAAGTGGTTGCCGAGATTGCCCAGCATCGAGTCAAAAGTCTTGTTCTCCTGCTCGATGAAGATGACCGTCTTGATCTGCGACGAAGGACCGCCGCCGATCGGTACCGGCGAAGCCGGGTACGACTTCTGGATACGGTAGTTGTTGTTGGCCACCGTGAGGTTGTTGGGCGAGGTCTTGGTGAGGTCGACCTTCTGCGCGCTGCCGAAGATGTAGTTGCTGTCGGTGACAGGCGTGGAAACGACGCCTGTCGGCGGCGGCGCTCCCTGCGGCCGGTTGCTGATGTTGGTGTTGGGGTTGATGTCTTCACCCACACCCTTGGCGTTGAGCACGTAGAGCGAGTTGCCGTCGCTGCTCACGACCACGCCGGTAGGATACCAGCCGGTGGGAATGCGTCCGACGAAGCTGGGCGAGAGGGGATTGGTGGTGTCGAGCACGGCGACCGAGTTGATACCGGCTTCGGCGACGTACACTCTCTTGCTGTTGGGCGAAACCGCGATCGCGTTGGGGTAGGTGCCGTGGAGGCGGTGGTCAAGTCCGGTGACCGACTGGAACAGAGAGAGGTCGATCTCACCCTGCTTATTGCCCTGCAGGTCCACGATGGCGACGCTGTCGCTATTGGTCTTGGTGACGTACAACAATTCCTGGCCGTTGCCGCGGACGATCACATTGGCCGAAGGATGAGTGTCGCCGATGTTGAGGTTCGCGTCGAGGAGGTGTCCCAGGTAGGTCGAGCCCAGCAGCGACAGGGTAGTCGGGTTGCCATTGGCTTGAGTGAGCACCGAAACCGACGAGGTCTGTGGGTTAGGGCCCGTCGTGCTAGTGACCGGCACAAAGAAACCCTGCGGAGTGTTGGCGCCAGTGGTGCCGAGGCTGGAAATCTTGCCGCCGGTGTAGGTGGGGTTGGCGAACTTGTACTCCGTGACGCCCCAATTGGAAACGAGCACGGTGTTGCCGTCCTGGCTTATCGAGACTGAGTAGGGAAAGAAGCCCACGGAGAGCTGCTTAACCACGGTTTGCGAGCTCGTATCGATCACAGCCAGGCTGTTGTCGCCATTGCAGGCGACATAGAGATACTTTCCATCGGGGCTCAGAGCGGAGCCGGCCGGGAAGGTGATCTTGGCACCGCCGGTGCTGAAGCCGCTGGGGGCTGGTCCGGTGAAACCTTGGGTGGCGTAATTCGATACGTATCCTGACGCCGAAGGCTGGATCGGCGTGATGGGGATGGCGCTGGTGTAGGTGATGGCGCCTGCCGTAGTCACTGCAAACAACTTGATGTTGTTGTCGCCGCCGCCCGAAACCCACAAGGTGTAAGGACCGCTGCCGGTGGCCTGCATGCCCACAAAGTACTTCTGGCCGGAAACCGTGAGCTGGGAGACGACCTTCATGCTGCTCGCATCGACGACCGACAGTGAGTAGCCGCCCGAGTTGGTAGGGTTCACAAACGAGGGGTAGCCGCCTTCGCGCTCGTCATTGTTGCTGGTGATCAGGAACTTGCCGTCGGGAGTGAGCACTGCACCCAGGGGGTTCATGCCGATTTGGGCGCTGATGCCGGCGGGAGTCAGGCGGCTTCCATTGGGCACAACCCCGGCGAAGTACTGGTTGCCCAGCTTGTTGGGACCGGCGAATAGTTCTGCGCCTGCGTAATATCCCGGCTCGGAGGTTCCGTGGACCGAGTTGGTCACAAGGCCCCAGTTGGTCTTGTCCCACTGCGCAAATGCCGGGGACGCCGACATCGCCGTGAAGAGCAAGCAGAGTGCGACGAACGACCTTACAACATTTGTGGAAAAACGCATTGTCATCGAATACCTCCTTGAACCGGCCATCGACGGCCGTGTCATCACCCTTTGGTTGCGCCTGTACCGGCAAAGCGGAAAGGCGACCACTGATAAGGCCCGGACAGGCGGGACGTTGCAGGAACGCGTTCCCGGCACCAGGTGCCGAATCCGCAGAAGAGGGTTGCGCACAGCTGTTACCAGTGAGGTGAATAAACTTCCAGAGGATTGTGCGCCGGGAAAGTGAACCTACGATGAATGTTGGTTCAATTGAGTCTGAATGGTGGATGAACAGCGTGCGAACGTGTCGTGCAATTGCGCCGGAAGAAAAAAGGCGTGCACGTCCGTGCACGCCGTGAAAGGACAACTGAAAGAACTGTTATTGCAGCGGAGCCAACGGCAGGGGCTGCACATTCTGGATGCGATAGGCGTCCAGGTTGTTCAGGTTTAGACCTAGCACTTTAATGATGCTCGGCGCGACCTGGTAATTGGTCACGGGAGTCTTGGTTTCGACGGGGAGGGTCCCCTTGCGGGCCACCAGCAGGACGGTATGCACGTCGTCTTCGTTGTCGCCGCCATGCTCGGCGATCTTCGAACCACCCGTGAAGACCACGCCGGTGTTGACCTTCAGCAGGATGTCGGGAACATGGTCGTCTTTCACCGGGTCACCGAACTTGGTCTTGAGTGAACCCAGGGCGAAGATTTCCTGGGCACCCAGGGCCGCCATGTTTGTGGGCGTCGCAAGGTTGGCCACCGCAGTGGCGGTCTGGCTCTGGTCGTTGAGCCAGATCAGCGATGCATCGTCGGAAATGTCGAAGGCGTAGCTTGACCCGATAATGGTGGCAATCTGCCCGGAATCGACCGCGACGCGAGTGCTGCGTTGAATGGGAGACTGGCCGTGTTTGGCGGCTACGACGATCATGGTGCTCGGCCACAGGCCCTGCTTGTTGATCTCGGCGATCATGGCGCCCAGCGAGGCATCCACAAAGTCGAGGTCTTGCGCCAGCCGGGAGCTTGGCGTGCCAACCGGGTCGGCATAGCCGCCCGACTTGAGCTTCTGTCCCACGCTGACCGACTGGAAGTTCATACCGAAAATCGCGGGGACGGGAGCTGTCCTAGTGCCGTCCGAGGTCTTACCGTCGATCTGGTTGAGGGTGGAGTTGACCTTGATCTGGTCGTAGCACTGGATGTTCTTGGTGCTCTTCGTCCAGTCGTCTCCGCTCGAAGGCGTGTCAGGCAGCGGATTGCAGCTCCCGAACGTCGGGGTGATGATGCCGGGGAGGTTGATAGCGAGGGAATTGACTTCGGGTGTGAAGAGGTCGTTGACGCCGTTCGCCGTCGGACCCTTTACCCATTCGTACGCCTGGTGCTTGTCGGTCCACGCCGTGTACAAGCCGGCGTTCTTGGCTACGTTGAAGATCGTGTTGACCCGCAGGTATTGATGGGGATAAATCACCGCGCAAGTGTTGGGGTCACGAGGCAGTTGGGCGGTGTCGATTCCGCCGCCGCCGTTTAGCTGCGACTGGTCGATATCTAGATTCTCGGCAAACGCAACTTCGGTGCCGGGAGTGCCCGGGCAACCGGCCCCGGTCGCCGACGGCGCGATCAGGTTACGGTTGTAGCTGTCGTCGTACCAGAGGCCAGCCAACGACGGCGTCGCTCCGGTCACAAGTGCAGCGAGTCCGGGAAATGAATCCGAAGGGTCGGAGGTGCTGGCATTGTCATAGGTGACAGCCGTCGACTTCAGCCACGCGAGGTTTGAGTTCGGATGCGCGGCTACGTAGTTGGTAAGGTCGAGCGCATGCATCCCGTCAACGCTGATGAGAAGAACATGTTTGACGTTCGTGCCCTGGATGATGGCATTGTTCCGCTGCTGGGCGGAGGCGGAGAGCGGTGCGATCGCGACGGCGGCCGTGGCCAACCATGCGAACGCGGACTTAGCGATCCTCATTTCGGTATTCCTCCCATTTCGAGGTGGCGCAAGCTGGAATCTATCGGGTGGGGATAACGAGATGGTCAACGCTGTGTAAATTTTGGCGCACTGGCGACTACAACTTAGGCGGGAGAGCGCCGAGTTTCGCGCGTCGAGGCGGGGGCTGCTCAGGCGCTCACGCGTCCGCCTTGCGACGACGCACGGGGCGCACGATGTCTGGACATAGATTTTGCAGAATTTTTATCCGCCGCTTTCCGTGCGACGTGTAGGTTGGTCTTGCCGCCCGTTTCTGCGTCAACCTCATCGCCGGAGTCGCGCGGCCGAAATCCCAGGAGGAATGTCATGACAAAAGCTGTACTGCTGCTCGCCGTCCTTGCCCTGTTCTCCAGCCTTGCCCTTGCCAGCAGTTCGGTGGTGGTGGGCTTCCCCAGCGATAACACGTGGTATTCCTCTGCCGGCAACGGTAGCGATTTCATGGGCAACAACGGCGGCTTTTCCGCCCCGCTGTACACGCAGGGCGACTCCATCTCCGAGACCTTTGTCACCGGACAGACTCTGGTCAACTCGCTGACGGTGGATTGGAGCCTGATCAATTACTTCGGCAATAATCCCGGCGCCTCGTACGAGAACGACATCTACATTAACGGCGCGTTCGTGGGCTACTTCCTGGTGGACGATTGCGGCTTCTGCTCCAACGTGCTACCCATCACGGGCACCGTGAACTTCAACCCGATCTACGGATTCGGAACCTACACCATCAGCGTGGTGCTGGCGCAGACAGCGCCGGTGGGCGGCGGGACCGAGTCGTTCACCGAGTGGAATGCAGCCGGCGCTGCGGCCACGGCTACGCTGGGCACGCCTGAGCCGGGCAGCATCGCGCTGTTCGGATCGGGCTTATTAGGATTCGCAGGCATGCTTCAGAGGAAGATTTGGTCATAGGCCCGACTGTCTCACAGTGTTGTGCAAGAATGCTGGAGCCCGAAGCTCCAGCATTTTCGTTTGGTAATCATCGGTAAATCCCTGAGCCCGGGAGCACTCCGTCAGCAACCGTCGCTGTTGAAACTCCTGCATGCGATATTTCGCCATGCTTAACGGCCGATGGCGCTCGCGCTGGTCATGTCGACACTGATTGCCTATCGCAGGTTGGTTGGAGGCAAGTCTGATTGGTGTTCGGCGGTACTCCCCACCCGCACCGCGGGACCTCCCACATTGTGGGATACAATTACAAAGCAGAAGAGAGGTGGGTGGCGGGGAACAGCAAGATGCAGGTTATCCTGTCGGGTTTCTCGGTGGACAACCGAATGTGACCCGGTCGCAACTCCACATCCAGAGAGTGCCAGCCGCACTGACGGCTAAATCTTGCCGTGAAACAAATACCCCAATTCAATCAGCAGAATGATCACCACCATCAGCTCCAGTACAAACCCGCGACTCTGATGGAACTCCTCGATCAGGAAGTGATAGAGCCCTTCAGCCGTTTTGAGCTTCTCATTCACCAGGTTCTTATATTCAGGGACGCCCACTTTGCTAGCAGCCAGCCGATACAATCTCGCCGAGAACATATCGCTGACAAACTTGATGGCCGTGTCGGCGCGTTCCACCAGTTCCGTGACTTCGACTGTTACGGTTGTGAGCCGAGATGCTTCCCTGCGCATCTGCCATCGCTTCAAGAGGCCTGCCCGATGTTTCAAGGAATCGTAGACCGCCCCCAACTCCCTGGTCAGCAGCTCATCGTAGTGGCGAAACTCAAGCAACTGTGAATTGACGTATTCGAGAATCTGGACTGAAGTCTCGGCTCCGCTTGGCGTGTCGTAAATCAGCGATGCATTCCACCCAATGACGATGAGGTCTCTGGGATAATAGGACAAAGCGGCTTGCAGAGCGTCCTCCTTTTCAGCCTGCGCTAGCTCCGAGTGCTCGCCTCTTACGATCTGGGCAATCTGTGATCCGTGGCTTCTTAACAGGTCTGCGCCTAACGGCTGCCCCTCAACCTCGCTGAGCAGAAAGATGTAGTAGTCTTCACCGAGCCAGTGGCTGTAGGGACGCACCAATGCGGGTGCGATCCGCTCCAACCGGCTGCGTACAACTTTCTCCGCCTGCTGCTCCAATTCAGCACTCGGAACCCAGCGTGCCGCCAGCGTCGACAGCGACTCCCAGTCGCCTTCAAACGGAAACTCCATTAGAACGCTGACAACTCCGTAATCGTAATACTTGATCTTTGGGCGGATACGCTCTCCGCTCCCGAGCAGAATTGGATCGAGCGTCTCGACAACTGGGGGGTTCTCAAATCTGACGTACTCCGGAGTAGCATGTTTAAAGCTCGGTTCGGTCCTTCGAGCCCCGAGAATGTCGCGCAGGTCCTCGAGCTTGATCTCTTCGCACACGTCGTGAAGGATCACTCCGAGAACAGACCCTTTCAACCTTGACACCGCCATACACCTTGCCATGCCTCTCCTACAACAATGCGTGTCGTTTACGATTGCTTCTCCCACGATCTTTGCACAGTTCCAGTACGCCCAGCATGAAAAGGACCAGCATCCCTAAAACGCGTCGAAGGGACTGTTTGGAGTCGTCCTCCAGTGAGGCATGACTCGGGGCATAGTCTCGTTCAGACGAAACGAGTCCCAAATCGGCACGAGCGCTGATCGCGAGAAAGGGGCTTTAATCATCTTGTAACATTCGTGCGCTAGCTTCGAAGAGGACAATCATGGCAGAAGCGCTCCCATTTGCGCTGCTGGTTTTCTTGGTCGCCATCTTGGTAGCGATGCCTTGGCGCCGCCCAGATCCCAATCATGAATTCATGCTGGAACTGTTGAGGCTACTAGAGGACGAGCATACGAGTCCGTCTGACTCGTCTCTGGCTCCTCCCCAGTCATCGACTGCGGGGCAGATGTCTTCGATTCCGTCGCAGAGGCGAAGCTGAAATCATAGGTTTTCGGCCGAAGCGAATCCCTTGGCAGCCTTCAACCACCTCCAACAGGACGACATCACGCTAATCGTCATCGATGTGGTTTAGCAGATATTTCGGAATCGAGACGGTACGAAATCCAAATCGCTGGCCTCCTTCACCGCCAACGCAATCTGGAAGTTAAGAGTGTCGAGTGGAACGGGGTTCTGATAATCGGCAAGACACACTCGCAACGCTTCTCCGGGGCTTCGACCCTCGGTTCGCGAAATACGATACACCTTCACGGCTAGCGTCTCGGCTGAGCCGGCGGTAAGCAACACCGGGATGGTGTCCTCAACTGCGCGGTAGTCGTCGTCGGTCAGCGCCAGTTGACGACGGTTACACAGCACACGAAGCAGATCGAAGGATTCACGCGGCTCCGTGGTTGGGAAGAGCGGTATCTTCACGTCGATTCGGCCGGGACGTTTCAAGTCGACCTCGATCAGGTCAGGGCGGCTGGAGGCGAGAATCCACATAAGTTTGCCGCGATTGGCGGAACTGCCCATCTCTTCGGCAAGCATGGAGTAGATGCGTCCCGAAATTCCCGAGTCTCCAGAGGCTGATTCGCGGCGCCCGATGGCCTGATCGGCCTCGTCGATGAACACGTAGCAACGCCCGAGAGCCTGTAACAACCGGAATATCTTTTCCAGGTTCCCCTCGGTACTACCTACCCACTTGTCGCGGAAGTTCTTTAGCTTGACGATAGGCACGCCCGCCTCACCGGCTAGACACTCAACCATGAACGTCTTGCCTGTGCCAACCGGGCCGCAAAGCAGATACCCTTTGGGCAGCGCCTGCAGATCGTTCGCCTTCCACAACGAGATGTCCTGCCGAAGCCAGACCTTTACTTTTTCCTGTCCGTAGATGTCTTCGAGCGTGCGTTTCGATTCGATGAACTCGATCAGGCCGCTACAGTCGCGTTCGACCAGTTGTTTTTTGAGGCGCACAAGGTCGTCGGCAAGTATTTTCTCGCGCGCGTGCTCCTTGGTTTTGAGCATGGTTTCAGCCGCGCCCAGCGTCGAACCGGTAAGTTGAAGGGAGAAGCTGTCGAGACGCTGGCTGTACTCCTGCAGAGCTGTGGGGTATTGCGGACTCATGAGCGAGAACGCAGTGGATAACTCCTTTGCATCCGGTAATGCAATCTTGATTCGAGCGGTCCTGGGATTGGCTGCGATCAACGGGTGGAGATCGTTCAGATTCTCCACGATCAGGAATGACGCGAGTGAGTGTGACACCAGCAGCGATTCACTTGCCCAGTCGCGGATGAGGCTGGCGAGGGCGCTCAAGTCGTAGTCCACGCCACCTTGGACCATGGGCGCAAGCAGGTCAGCGCTGCGAATGATACACGCCACCTGCCGCCCTTCCCGATTAAGCCGGGCCAAGTTGGCGACGTACCGAAAGTAGTGGGTGAGGAACTCCACCGCAGGCCGGGGAGCTTTAGGGAAGGTCGCGTCCTGCTGTAATTGCGGCCATTTGGAGAAGGCCTCTCCACCCTTTTCGATGCGTATTCCGTTACCCAGGTCGTAGCTGAGCACGACGTCGAAGCGAGGCAGCATGACCTGCAGGAGGAAGTCAGTCAGTGTGCCGATCCGGATGGTGCTCCCAACCGGAATCAGCATTTGGTCGTACACGTTGCCATACAAAACAAACTGACTGGCGGCGTTGCTCTCGTAAAGCTGGATCGCTTCCTGCGCCCAGGATGGAAGGGGAACGGTGGCGGGGGGCGCGGCGGAAGTGGCGGAACCCGAGGCCATTAAGTGGACTCCCGCATCGGCGTCTTCTGTACCGAGTACTTGCGGTCGAGCGCCGATATTGCAGACTCGTCGTCGCCAAATATGCCGGCGCCCAGCAGATCGCTGGCCAACTCGATGTCGGTGCTGATGGTCTGTGGCTTGCTCTGCATGGTTGCATTCTCAAGAATTAGATCGACCTGTGCTTCGATGCGAGTCAAATCGCTATCGATCTCTTCCAGCGTCTGTTGCCGCCGACGGATGTTCGCCAGACGCTTCTTCAAGATCGCCTGTGTCGCAGCCCTGGATTGTCGTAGAGAGTCTGGTTCGCCCTGTTCGGCAAGGTCACGGTCGATCGCGGAAATCTTCTGTTCCAGCGTGGTCTCGTTGTCCGTCGGAGACAAGAGGTGATGGCGGGCCACCAAAAGCTTCAGGTATACCCATCTCAGGCTCTTGAGAGCATCGCGACTGCTGTCGATCACGTATTCCTCAGCCTGCTGGCTTTGTAAAACGCCGAGTACGCGGTCGCACTTAGAGGCAATCAGAGTTCGCCTATTCTGGGTTTCGGGATCGAGCAGCTTGATCAGTTCTTGCCGTTTCGCCTCGTCGCCATCGTTTGAGCTCTGCAGTTGTTGCGCCTGTACGTAGTTTTGAAAGCGCGGATTAAAGGCGAGACCCGCAATTACGAAGGTCTCGACCGCCAGGCCAACCAACCAAAACGCCGGCTGGGCAAATCCAAGAATTACAAACGCGCTCGCTAATAGAGCATTGAGAGGCAGTTGCCCAAGTCCGGGGACTTCGACACGAACCAGGAAAGCCGATTTGACGTAGTGCCACACGTGGCGAATCCGTACTCCTGTCCCTATAAACTACTGCTTTTCCGCAGTCGGCCCCATGGACTTTACTGGCGCCTGGGTCGAGTTCGTTTCCGTGGAACTCACTGAAGGCTCGAGGGAAATACCTTCCTTCGCCGCAAAGTCAGCCAGAGCCTGCTCGGCCAGAGCATTCTGCTCAGCCTCTTTCATCACGACTCCAGACATATCCATGCTGTCACGGGCGACACGTACCCGGCCTGCGGCCTTGGTCCTCTCCTCTTCCACGATGTTACTTAGGCGGTCCAGCGTCTCACCCGAGCTGCCGATGCTAGTGACCATTCCAGACGCCATCTCGGTCAACTCCGCCATGGCCTTCTTCATCTTCATATCGCTGATTCCGGCCTTTAGCGATTCCATCTTCTGCCGTGCGGCACTGATGGCGACGTCACGAGCCTTGACCAAGTCCTTGTACGTCTTCTCGGCCTGTTCCAGTTGTCCGCGGTTCTCGTCCAGCTCACGGTCGATGGTCTGCAGGCGCAGCGCAAGCTGGGCAGCTGCTTCGCGATTGCCGGCACGTAGGTTTGCCGTCGTCCGAGCGCGGAGGTCGCGTTGCTCGTTCTCCAACTGCCTAACCTGGGAGATCAGCCGCTCGCACAGTCCCGCGTGCGTCGCCAAGCCTTGGTTGTACTGACCGATCTGCCTGCGGAGATTTTCCTGCTCTACCTCCAGCAGCGCCTCCGGGTTCTGTCTCTCCAAACCGGAGACAAACAAGCTGAAGAAGCCGCGGATAAGATTCGAAAGTCTCTGGAACATTGCCTCACCTGCCTCCTGATATGTAGAACGACCGCACCCTATCGGTTTCCCTGGGTGCGTTGCCAGCTCGACAAAAGATTATTCACTACTTCGGCCTTTGGCGGATCACAGATCTTCTGCAAATCGATCTGCACACCGTTCCCAGCGTAAGCAACGAATGGGCTCTCGGGAAATTTAACCGGAACGCTCGGATTCGCCGGCCGGAATCCATGCACCAGAGCCTCCCGCTGAATTCGCTCGGTCAGCAGAAATGTCAGGAAGGTCTCCGCTGCTTTGCGCTGCTCGGGCGTGCTCCAGGGTGCGTTGATGATGTAATACGGATTCTCATTCCATATGTTGTATTCCGGATAAACCACGCGGATCTGTCCCCATCGGCCCTCGGCGTTCTTGAGGAAGTCGATCGCCACATTCTCATACACCATCGTGGCGTCGTACGAAGATGGCCCCTTTAGCACCATCTCTTTCATCATATTGCCGGTGCTGTTCGAAAGGCCGCTCGTACTCCGCTCCAGCGTAGTGAGCCATTGCTGAAAATCGGCGCTCACGACGTCCCGCACCGTGAGGTCTTTCGTTTTGTGGTGGAACGCATAGGCCGCCAACACGATTGTCAACAAGCCGGAATTCGATTGGTTTGGATGCGTGTGCCCGAACTTGAAAAGTCCCCAATCGGGTTGATGCGCAATCGCGTCCCATCCCGTTTTCTCCTGCAGCGCCTGGTTAATGGTGTCGAGGTTCATCACTTTGTACTTCTGAATGAAGGCCTGGTAACGCTCATCCCAAACCACGAATACCATGGGCGTAAGAGCCAGGGGCTCCTCTTTCAGGATGGGGTCGCCACTGTTTTTCACCTGCCATTCCTGAACAAAGGTGTCTTTGTATGCCGCACTGGCCGGGGACCACACGTTGATTCGCTTATCGCCGCCAAGAATGGCATGAGCGCCTTCGAGTGATCCCATAGGAATTAGGTTTACGGTGATGCGCTTGCCCTCCGAGGTCTTGGCGAATTCGGTGACCGCCCATTCCAGCCAGCGCTGCTTCTCGGTTCCGTAGGCGATACCGATCTCGACCTGCGGACCGCCGGACAAGAGATTGCCAGCTGCCTGGCGAGTCTCGTCCACGGCTTTCTTGCCCATGAACAAGTAGTACGCTCCTGCGATACAGGCAACGATAAACACGACTATGAACAACTTGCCCAGCAGCGTGAGTTTCGGACCGTCGGAAGTTGGAGTCATGAGCTTTTCAGGGTGCGGCTAAAAGAATGTTGAAATGTCTCGGAACACCCCAACGATGTTCTGCGGAGTCCCCTCGTACGATTTCGCTTGAGTCGCGTCGGAAATCTCCTTCAATATCTCTTTGCGCGCATCCTTCCCGTAGGCAATCGTGAAAACGTGAATGGCTCGGGTCTCCCCATCGTACTGGATTCGCTGCATCAGATCGTTCAGCTTCATGTTGCTTTCGGTGTCGGCGCCATCGGTTAAGACCACAACCGAAAGTATCCGGTTTCCCTGCGTGTTCTGTTTCTGGTCTTGCAGCAAATGCTGGTACGCCGCGTCGATCGAATCGTATAGCGCGGTTCCACCTCCGGCGAATAGCGAGTCGATCGTATGCAGCAGGCTGTCTCTGCCGCTGCTGATCGGCACGTCGGTGCTGGCCCAATTGATCTTGGTGTTGAACGGCACCAGCGAAAGACGATCGCCAGGGGAAAGCAGGCTCACCAATTGCCTGGCGCCCTCGCGCGCGTTCTGGATCTTCTTGTCGTCGTTCATGCTGCCTGACGTATCGAGCACCAGCACAACATCTGCCGCCTTCTTCTTCTGATCAAATAGCTTCAGAATGGCGTCCATCACCGGAACTGATGGAACTTCCAGTGTTGTCTTGGGTTCCTGGGGATCGACGCCGTGCGCCTGATCGACCGGCGACGCGACCGGCACATCGACCGCCCCAGGCCGGAAACCGTAAGTTATCGCCTTTTCCTGCTGAGGCCGTTGCAACAAATATTGAATGTAGACTTTGGCCGCTTCACGGTGAGCAGGAGTTACCCATTCGCGTTCCACGACCCCCACTGGATGATCGCTCCAGAAAGTTCCCTCCTTGGGATAGATCGCGACAACAGGAAATGCCAGTTTATCCGCGTTATCGTACGATTCAATGACCAAGTTTTCGTAGAGCACTGCGGCCGAAAGATACTGCGGACCGCTGGCAAACATCTTCCTTCCGAAAAACCCGGTAGAGCTCCCGTAGTGAATCACCGATTTCTCGATGCCCTGAACGAATTCCGCAGTATGGGGCTTGTCCACGTCCGCCAAGGTAAGTCCGGCAGTCTTGCCGGTCGCGGCATACACTTCGGCGAATAATGAGATTAAGCCACTGTTGCTATATTGCGGGTGCGTGTGTCCAAACTTAAACTGTCCCCACTGGGGATAGCCGTAACTTTGCCAGCCTTTTTGATTCGCGGCCAACGCTAGAATGTCCGACCAACCGATCGGCTTCTTGCCCCAACCGATGGCCTCCGCCATCGGTTTCCACATCGCGATAACCACCGGGGACAGCACAAGGTTTTCGGTCGATCCGATCAGCTCGTGGCCGGTCTTGCTTTGTGATTCAGCATTGCCAAGTTTGATGAAAGCCCCGGATGCCGGACTGATCAGGTGCGGCTGTCTTGCTCCGTTCAGTACTTCGTCAATGCACTCACCCGATCCCATTGGAATGGCGCGCACGAAAATCCGCTTGCCGCCCTGCGCTCGATGGTCTTCCCGATTGAACTTATCGGTGACTTCATTGATCCATCGCTCTTTCTCCGACCCATAGGTAAAAACCAGTTCGAGGGAATCGGGTGTCGCAGGCGCCGCGGCCCCGTTTTCACTGGCAGGAGATGGTTTGTTTGACTTGCAACCGGTTGTTAGAACAGCAGCACCGACAATGAGAACCGTACAGAACAAAAAGAGGTTGGTTCGAGACAACCCACGCTGAGCAGAGGCCACACTTCTGGATGCAGTCCAGCGCGGAATTTCCATGGCGCCTCCGGAGAGTTACAAACCATTCTATGCTCGCTTCCTACATCGCACCCGAGTCAAATCATGGGCGAGTAAACTCCCAATCGAGGAATTCACAGTCCTTTAACAATCTCGCTTCTGGTGTCACTTGCCATCGGGGTTAACACCGAACTGGGTTGCCTTTCTGGAACTCCGGCTATGGACGGCCGGTTATCCCGCCCTGGGAGCAGGATATTGACCGAGGCACAGTCCCGTTTGTGCATCGCCAACATTCGCGCGTCTGTAACAATTCATGCTGCTCGCGATTACAGTTCGAAGAAAATTCACTCTACCCTCTCAAAAAAGCCCGGGATGTCTTGTATTCCGCATCTTCGGCTTCTAGGATTTGGTTTCTTCCTTAGTGCGGCCAATGAAGTTCGAACCGTAGCAATGCGATTCTTCGAAATTCTTCACCAGGCACTTTCCCAAGAGAGAGGTTCAGATGAGCGAGGGACGCTGGGTTTTGTTAATCGCCAGCGAAGTTGGAGGCACGGACTCTGTCTCCGACCGGGCGATGGAACGGCTTTGCGAGGCCATTCATGAGGAGGGATACCGGGTGATCCGTACTTCGACACCCGAGGATGGACTGGCGCTCGTCAAATCCGACCCTTCATTCAGCGCCATCCTGCTGGACTGGGACCTGACGGAGAACACGCAATTCGACGAGCGGGCAGCGTTGAAGATTATTCGCGCGGTCAGAAGACGCAATAGCAAGGTCCCAATATTCCTTATTGCCGACCGGACACTGGTGAGCGAGTTGCCGCTCGAGGTGATGAAGCAGGTACATGAGTACATTTATCTGTTCGGCGATACCCCGGCCTTCATTGCTAACCGGGTTGATTTCGCCGTTGTACGTTATCAAGATCAGCTTCTACCGCCATACTTCCGTGAATTGAAGAAGTACACCGACCAGGGAGCCTATTCCTGGGACGCGCCCGGGCACATGGGTGGTGTTGCGTTTCTAAAGCATCCCGTGGGGATGGCCTTTCACCAATTCTTTGGCGAGAATCTGCTGCGCTCCGATCTTGGAATTTCAACTGCAGAATTGGGTTCGCTGCTTGACCACATTGGTCCGCCGGCAGAATCAGAACGCAATGCCGCCCGCATATTCGGAGCTGACTGGACTTTCTACGTTTTGAACGGCTCATCCAGTTCCAACCAGATCGTTGGTCATGGCGTGATCGGTCGGGATGAGATGGTCCTGGTCGACATGAACTGCCACAAGTCGATCTGCCATTCCCTGACCTTGACTGGAGCCCGACCTGCATATCTGAAGCCAACCCGAAATGGCTACGGAATGATCGGGCTGGTACCCCTCCAACGTTTCCGGGCGGAGTCGATCAAGGAACTGATCGAGCGAAGTCCGTTTGCAGCCGGCGCGGTCTCCAAGCAGCCAACGTATGCGGTTGTGACGAATTCCACCTACGACGGGTTCTGTTATGACGTGGTGAGAGTAGTCGAGGAGTTGGCCCGCAGTGTCCCGCGAGTACACTTCGACGAAGCCTGGCACGCCTACGCCAAGTTTCACCCGCTCTACGGCGGGCGCTTTGGGATGGACGTGCCCAACGACATGCCGAATCGTCCGCTTATTTTCGCAGTCCAGTCCACGCACAAGATGCTGGCCGCATTTTCCATGGCTTCGATGATCCATGTGAAATTGAGTCCACGGGCTCCACTGGAGTTCGATCAGTTCAATGAATCCTTCATGATGCACAGCACCACCTCGCCGTTCTATCCCATGATCGCCTCCATTGACGTGGCCACGGCAATGATGGACGAACCGGCTGGCCAGACGTTGATGACGGAGACGATCCAAGACGCGATCAGTTTCCGGAAGGCCATGGCTTCGGTGGCGCATCGCCTCAAATCCGCGGAAGATGGTAACAACGGTTGGTTCTTCGGCATGTTCCAGCCTGACTACGTCAAAGATCCAGCCAACGGAGAGACCTTTCGCTTTGAAGACGCGCCAGACAGTTTGCTGTCGCAGTCGCCGTCGTGCTGGGCGTTGAAACCTGGCGAGGCATGGCATGGGTTCAATGACGAAGACATCGCCGATGACTATTGCCTGCTTGACCCCACCAAGGTGACCATCCTGACACCCGGGATCGATCCGCGTGGCCAACTTGCCGACTCAGGAATTCCGGCGGCGATCCTGACTGCGTTTCTGGATTCCCGGCGGGTTGAGATCGCCCGCACCGGCGATTACACCATCCTGGCTCTGTTCTCAGTTGGGACCAGCAAGGGAAAATGGGGCAGCCTGCTGGAGACGCTGTTTGAATTCAAGCGGCTGTACGATCGCGAAGCGCCACTGAGTGAGGCATTGTCAGACCTTGCTTCCAAGTTCCCCGACCGCTATGGCACTCTTACCTTGAAACAACTCAGCGACGAAATGCACGCTGCGATGCGGGAGTTGAAGCTGCCCGCGCTGCTGCAGGAGGCTTGCGACGTTACTCCCGACCCGGCGATGACTCCCGCAGCAACCTACCAGAAACTGGTCCGCGAAGGTACCGAGAAGGTCAAGCTCACGGAAATCGCCGGTCGAATTCCGGCCGTGATGCTTGTGCCCTATCCTCCTGGCATCCCTATACGCATGCCCGGAGAGCGGCTTGGCGATGCCAGCAGTCCAACCATCCGTTTCCTGCTTGGACTTGAGGAGTTCAGCAAGCGCTTCCCAGGATTCGAGCGCGAGGTACATGGCATCGAACTTGATAGCCATGGAGAATTCTGGATTAGAAGCGTGATTGAAACTCCAGTTACGTCAACCCAACCCAGGCCAAAACCTCGAACCCGGCCGTCTTCGCGAGCCTCCAAGAAGCGGATTTAGCCGGCAGAGGTCAGGATCGCAGGCTTGCCATTTTGATCGGAGGGTTGGAATAGTTCAGCGAGTCTGAGTTTTCGCAGGGTTGAGCGGCCCTTCTGGTGATGGCCTTCCATACGCTTCAGAATGTCATCGAGAGCGCGGACGGCCTTTACAATGTAGGGGCCCTTATTGAGCATCACACACTCGGCCCGCACTCCTGCGGCAGCGTCGGTGATTTCGGAACGTGAGGGCACGCCTTCCTTTGCGAGAGACTCCAGTACCTGCGTTGCCCAAATAACCGGAACGTGCGCGGCTTCGCACATCCAGAGAATTTCTTCCTGCACTTCCGCAAGGCGTTGATAACCACACTCGACGGCCAGATCGCCGCGAGCGATCATCACTCCGATCCTTGAACTGCGCATCGCCGCCAGGAGCAAGGAAGGCAAGTCTTCAAACGCCTGTCGAGTTTCAATCTTAAGAATGATGCCGACATTCTCGGCTCCGAGCTTTTGCAATCGTGATTGCAAATCGCGAATGTCGGACTCTGTGCGCACGAACGAATATCCCAGCATGTCCGCATGTTTTGCGACGAAGTCCAGTGCGCTGATGTCGTCGCCGGTAAGCGAAGAAACTCGCAGCTCACTTTCGGGAAGGTTGATGCCTTTCTCGGCACCCAATTTGCTGCCCTTGGGGCGCGCCTGCACGATCTCAACCGTAATTTTGTCGTCGTCGACCGCCCGTATCACCCCACCAATCTGGCCGTCATCCAACTTGATCTTCTCGCCGACTAAGACATGCTCGAGAAAATCGGGCTGAGCGACACCAATCATCGCCGGGCTAAGCAGCCGACCTAGCTGGTCATAGATAGCTGCCCTTCCAGGCACTGACGAACGCACGATTACCAGCGTGTCGCCGCGCCGGAGAACCAGCGACTGTTTTTGGGGGGGAAGCTCCCCCACCCGAGCCTGCTCCTTCTTGCCTGCATGGGGCGAGGACTTGGAGAATACCGCCTGCAGGAGCGTACCCGGAATGATGTAGGAAGTGTTCCCGGACTGGACCCATCGGTTGCTTCCGTCGACTTCTGTCACGCGCATGTTTCGCGCGGCGCCGCGTGCGTCCTTAAAGGTGATTCGGTCACCAGGACCTAATTTGCTCAGCCACCGGGCCGGAACTGGCACGCACGCGTCCGCCGGGACCGAGGGGAGTTGTGGGGCTCGGGCAGGCGTCAGAAATATCCGGGCGGGAGATACAGTGCGTCCATAGGCGTCACGCCGGGGGCGATATTTCAGAACAGCGGGACCGGGTTGAAGTGGCCCCGTACGAAGCTTAGGCCCACCCAAATCCATGTGGACATGGGAAGCGAGTCCGGTTTCCAGTGTTGCCCTCTCCAGATTCGAAATCATGGCGGCCCATTCGGCCGGACCGTCATGCGCACAATTCACACGCATCACGTCCATGCCATTGAGCAGCAGATCACGAACAAGTCCGAAGTCGTCGGCAGCATCTGAAGGCATCGTCACCATGATCCGCACATTCCGGTCTTTCGGTGAAGCCCCCAACAGTGCCTCGGTGTTGCGTTCCAGCAGGTCCCACCCGCGGAGGTTCAATCCCGTATTGTCATCTTGCGCCGGTTCAGCCGGCGCATGTTCGCCCACAAGGCTCCCAAGCACCCGCAGCACGGCATCGACAGCACCGAGTACATCCGCTTCCGCCCGTCCCAACGAAGACAATCCATTTGCGGTGAGCTTTTCCTGTAGGTCGCGAACGTCATGCCGTCGAAGCGCAATGTAATGGACTAGATTTCGTGCGCTATCCCGATGTAGTTCGCATATCTCTTCCTTACGTTCTTCGAGGGCAGCTTCCTGCCGGAGCATCTCGGCCCGTAGCGCCTTCAGTTCGTCGATGATGGGTTGCAAGCTGTGTGTGTCGTTCATCAAGTCTCCGGTTTTCGGAACCGCCACGGCCATGGCTAACTGCGGCGGGAGCCAAGCCCGGCGAATACCCATTCAAAAGGGGGATGTGGAGGGATATTATTCCCGCAGAGTTACGGCAGTGTGAATCCGCTTTTTGGCGAACGGATGTCGACGGACCCTGAGTCGCCCGGTGAAGCCGACCTTATGAGCTGCGTTTCAGGCTACTGGGCGAAGTGCCCTTTTTAGGAGGGTTCAAGATCGCAAGGTACTCGCGCCAGTTGCGCAGCACCACGAATATTCCCAGTGCAAGGGACCCGAAGACGAAGCAGGAAACCAGTGTCAGCATCAGGTAGTGGCCCCACGGACTGCCACCTTCGCCCTCGAAGAAAAACTTGCCGAACTGGCGTCCAAAATTCATACCGAAAAACCCGGTTAGCACAGCGCCTCCGCCAAAAATGAGGCTGAGCATTGCCAAACGGTTGACGGCATCGGTATTTCGCAGTTGATAGAAGTTGTACACGAAGTCCGCCATGTGTCTGAGTTCTTCAGACAGCACGTCTTTCATGTTGGCGATGTTGTATTCAGCGCACAGCCGGCGAAATACATCGTTGT
>Ga0302323_100000021_pt1 | contig 96891 bp, 93 predicted proteins | sample Fen_T0_3_FD_201950 | JGI IMG/M metagenome (GOLD analysis project Ga0302323, IMG submission 201950) | Peat permafrost microbial communities from Stordalen Mire near Abisko, Sweden - Fen_T0_3 | ecosystem: Environmental > Terrestrial > Soil > Wetlands > Permafrost | place: Sweden: Abisko...
AGTTGGCTCGTCGCGCCGGTGTCGCCCCGTCTGCGGTCCGTTTCTACGAGGATGCCGGCGTCTTGCCGGCGGCCCGGCGCCGAGCGAATGGGTACCGGGCGTACGTTGACGACGACCTTGCCCGGCTCCGGCTCGTTGTGGCACTCCGCCGTCTCGGCCTCGCGCCCATCGACGCCGGCCGGCTCGCCTCCCTGTGCATCGACCGCGCCGAAGTAGACATCGACCTGGCGCCGCTCATCGCGGGTCAGCGCGCCGCCATCGAACGGCAGCGGGCCGATCTCGACCGCGTTGACGGGGAGTTAACAGACCTGGAGTTGACTATTGCCGCCGCCGGTCGAGCCCGGCTCATCAAGGAGACAGAAATGGCCGCCGATCAGATCCGAGTCCTGTTCGTTTGCACCGGCAACTCCGCGCGTAGCCAGATCGCCGAGGCTTTGCTGCGGGACTTCGGTGGCGCCGACTTCGAGGTGTTCTCGGCCGGCACCGATCCGAAGGGCGTCAACCCTTATGCCGTTCGGGTCCTGAGCGAGATCGGCCTCGATTGGTCCGACGCCCGTAGTAAGTCGGTGACCGAGTTCATCGGCCAGCCCTTTGACTACGTCATCACGGTCTGCGATCGAGCCCGGCAGACCTGTCCGGTGTTTCCCGGCGACCACAACAGCCTGCACTGGGGTCTGGACGACCCGGCCGAGGTAGAAGGCACGGACGCGGAGAAGCTCGAAGCGTTCCGCCGGACTCGGACGGAAGTCTCGATTCGGCTGCGACCGTTCGTCGAGCTGGCCCGTCAGGCGCGGCGAGCCACCCCGGTGGTATGAGCTGGGGCGTGTCAACAGCCCTCGTCGTTATGACGACTCGTCGTCGCCGATCCATCCCTGCCGCTGGGCGACGCGGACCAGCGAGGTCCGGCTCGTCACGTCGTAACGGTCGAACATCCGCCGCAGCTGGCTCTCGACCGTCTTGAGCCGGAGCGACAGCCGCTCGGCGATCTCCGCGTTTCCAAGGCCCTCCGCCACGAGCGCGAGGATCTCGGACTCGCGCGGAGTCGGCGGCCGGAGCGCGGTACGAACGGCTCGCTGTACGTCGCTCGGAAAGGCCGTGCCTCCCGCCGCGACCTTGCGCACGGCGGTGGCTATCTGTTCGATGGTCGCCATCTTCGAGAGATAGCCCTTGGCCCCGTGTTCGACGGCCGCGACGTAGTAGCTCGGATAGGAGTAGGCGCTGAGCATGATGAATGCCGGGCCCGCGGTATGCCGGGCGAGGAGATCCAGCCCGTCTCCCGTCCCGGCCAGGCGGATGTCGCAAAGCACGACGTCGGGGGACTGGGTCGCGATGAGACTCTCGGCCGCGGCGACATCCTTTGCCGTGCCCACGACATCCAGATCCGATTCGACGCGAAGCAGGGCCGTGAGCCCCTCGGCGATGGCCGGATGATCCTCGACGATCGCAAGCCGGATCACGCGCCCGCCTTCTTCGTCGGTTTGGCACGGCCGGCGGCCTTCCGCCCTTCCAGAGGCAGGCGAACGCTGATGACCGTGCCCTCGCCCACGGTTGACTCGGCCGCGATCGAGCCGCCGTGCGCGGTGAGGATTTCGCGAGCCAGGTAGAGCCCCAGACCCAACCCCGCCGTCGGCTTGTGCCCGAGCCGCGTGTACGGCTGGAACAACAGCGGCATGAGATCACTCGGGATCCCCTGCCCGTGGTCCCGGACTTCGACGACCGCCCACGACCCGTCCCGGCGAACCGTCACGTCGATCCTGGGAGAGGTAGACGCGTGGTCCACGGCGTTGGAAAGGAGGTTGACGAAGACCTGCTGCAGCCGGACGGCATCGGCCTGGAGCTTCACCGGTCCGGGCTCCGCCGACAACCGGATCACGGGCGCGTTTGGCAGCGCCTCGGCGACCTCGACGGCGTCCCGAACGACCTCGAGAAGATCGATCCGAGAGGTGACCAGTTCGAATCGGCCGGCCTGGATGCGGCTCACGTCGAAGAGACGCTCGACGAGTTCTCCCACCTGCCTGGTCTGGGAGAGTGCCCGGGACGCGTAGGTATGGGCCTGCCGGGAGCTTTCCGGCCCGAGGTGCCGTTCGACGAGCTGGAGATACCCGTGCAAGGCGGCTACAGGCGTCTTGAGCTCGTGGCCGGCCGCGGCCATGAGCCGCTCCAGGCTGAGCCGCATCGTGCGCTCGGACAGGTCCCGGATCGTCAGCACACCGCCCCATGTTCGGTCGCCGGCGGTGAGTGGCTCCGCGATGGCCTCGTACCAGCGCCGCGACCCACCGGGCTGCGCCACAGCAAACTCCATCCGGAATCGTTCACCTCGGGCGGCGCGCCGTTGCGGCCGGTCCGCGGGCGGAATTGGCAGGCCGGCGGCGTCCTCGGGCTCGATCTCCGTGTCGGTGCCGAAGAACCGGACGTAGGCGGCGTTGGTCGTGACGATGTGGCCCTCGTGGTCAACCGCGGCGACTGCATCGCCGAGGCTGGCCAGGATCGACCGGAGCCGATCGTGCTCTTCTTGCGAATCGAGCCGCTGCCGCTCGATCGAGATCGCCTGCGCACTCAGTTCATCCGTGCGGGTGGCCAGATCCTCGTTCGCGACACGAAGCTCCTCGACGCTCGCGGTGAGCTCTTCGTTGAGAGTCTCGAGTTCCTCGTTGGTGGCCTGGAACTCCTCGTTGACGGTTTCGAGCTCCTCGCGCGTCGCCTGAGCGTCCTCTCCGGCGAGGAGCATCGACTCGTTGGACGAGCGCATCTCGGCGACCGCGGCGGTCAGCTCGTCGTTGGCGCGCAGCAGTCTGCCGTTGGTGGCAACCGCCTTGTCGAGTCGCTCGCGGGTCCGAACACCGGCGCGACGCTCCTGCTCGAGTCCTGTAACGTCCGTCAGCTCGATCACCGCGCCATCCACGGCTCCCTTTTCGACCCGGTACGGCCGGATGGTGGCCTCCAGAAAAAGCGTCGTCTCGCTCGCGGCATCGGCCTGCTCTACTTCGAAAACGGCAGAAGTCATCTTGCCGGTGAGTGCCGAGTCGATCGCTACGCGTATGGAGCTGGGCGGGAGAACCTCCGCGAGGTGAATGAAATCCTGGCCGTATGCGGTGCCGCGGATCCCGAGCATCTGGCGGGCCGACGAGTTGATCCGCAGGATGTAGTAGCGCGGATCGACGACGACGACCCCGACGGTCAGGCCGAGTAGCAGAGCGTCTGCCGACTCCGACGACTCGGCCACCCGGCGAACCTCGCGGTTGGTCGCCCGGATGGCCTGGTCGAGTGGGCTCTCATGCGCTCTCCGCGGCCGAATGAGGGCGGGTCGCATCGGCGGGATCGAATAGCTGCCGGAGAGTCGCCGGAAGACGCGTTGCCGGGGCTGCTCTTCTTCGAACGGCTCGGGAAGAGCCATCACGCTCTCCGACATGCCCAGCACCAGCCGGCCGCCGGGGCGCAACGAGAACGCAAACGTCTCGAGCGCAGCCCGTTGCAGCGGTGCGGCGAAGTAGATCAACACGTTCCGGCACAGGAGCAGATCGATCCGCGGGAAGGGGGCCCGTTCACCGAGATCGTGCTCGCCGAAGACCATGATGGCTCGCAGCCGCTTCTCGACCTCGTAGCCGCCGTTCGACCTGGCGAAGTAGCGGTCCCTGGCGCCGGGGGGCAGCCCTTTCAGCGCGGTGGGTGCGTAGATCCCACGGCGTGCGAACGCGATCGCCTGGCGATCGATATCCGTCGCGAAGATGCGGACATCCGGCCACGGAACTTCGTCCCCGAGAATGTCCGCAACTACGATCGCCAGCGAGTATGCCTCTTCACCGGTTGAGCAACCGGCGGACCAGATCCTAAGTTCGCGCCCCTCGCGTTTGGCCTCGGCGATCAGCTCGGGCAGGACGTCCGCCCGCAAGTGCTCGAAAACCTTCGGGTCCCGGAAGAATTCCGTGACCTTGATGAGGAAGCTGTTGATGAGGCGGGCGTACTCCTCCGGGTTGTCGTCGAGGTACGTCGCGTACTCAGCCAGCGTCGCGCGTGCCGTGGCGTTCATCCGGCCCCGCAATCGCCGCAGGATCGTGGCCGGCTTGTAGCTGGTGAAGTCGACGCCGCTCCGGTCGTGGATGCGGTCCAGCAGATCCCGGAGCTCGTCGTCGCGGCCCTGTGCCGGCGGGTTTCCGGCCGCGAGCAGATCGCCCACGACAGCCCCGATCGAGTCCAGGTCCGCCGTGGCGTCGACCAGTGATGGCGGGATCGAGCTCGGCATCGAGGGGAACATCGCCGTGGCGGGATTCTCGATCACGACGGATCCGCCGGCCTTCTTGACGTGCCAGGCCCCCACCGAGCCGTCGGATCCGCTGCCGGTCAGGATTACCGCGATCAGCCCGGGGCCGAACACGCCGGCCGCGCTTTCGAGCAGGACGTCGATCGATGGGGCCACCGAACCGGCTCGGGCGGCCCTGAGCCGCAGGTCGCCGTGGCTGATATCCACGATCCGGTTCGAGGGTACGACGAAGATCACGCCGTCCTCGAGGCCCTCACGCTCCTCGACGACCCGGACGGGCAGCGTGGCGTGGCGGGCGAGGATTTCGTGAAGGTGGCTGGGTCGGTGCGGATCGAGATGCTGGGCGATAACGATCGGCGCCGGGAAGTCGGCCGGCAGGCTCGCTACCACGCGCGAGAGCGCCTCGATGCCGCCCGCCGATGATCCGATCACCACGAGCTGGGATTCCCCAGAGGCCGCCGATGGCGCCATGTCCATCCATTCTAGGGGCCAGTCGGCGACGAACGTCAATTGATCACCAAACGAGTACGAAGAGTCGTTCACGAGGGTCGCTTGACGGGTTTCCATCCTCGCGACCGCGGCGGGGGACGGCTAGGTTGTGCGATGTGGCGAATAGGTCGCCATCGGCAACAGAACCTGGAGGCTCCCCGGCCGTATTCGCGACCCTGCGCCTCGACTGATGTAGACGGAGGTCGCGATGGAATTCGAGACGAACGGACGGAAGCGGTTCGGTAGCGTGCGACGCGCGATCGGCGCGGTTCGCACGAAAGCATTGACAGCTACGGGTCACGTACCCGATGCGGTCGCCTATGCGCGCCACGAGGCGGGTATGGTCGCCGACCGGCTACCGGGCACGCTCGGCCACGTACGAGATGGCGCGCAAGGCACGGTGACGAACCTGCAAACCGTACCCGACTCGGGGCTGCGCCTCCTGGCGGCGGTTTCCGTCGGTTTCGGCGCGGGCCTCCGCCTCGCCGGCAAGACGCGTCTGGCGGCGCTCGCGGGCTTCGCTCCGGCGTCGCTCTTCGGCTTCGCCATTTTCTCCCGACCCCGCCCGGTTCACGCCGAGCCGCGGCCGGTTCGACCGTAGGCTACGGCCGCGGCCGCCGCAAGAACATCACTCTAGATGCCGAGCCGCTGCCCGGACCCTCAGTGGGAACGGGGACGGGTGGCGGAACGTGAGGCCGACCTTGCGTCGTGGTGCCACCAGCCTCGGTCAAGCAACCCTGGAGGTTCCACATGCGCTCACTATCGAAACAGCTGCTGAAAGCCCTCGTGGCCCTCGCCCTGCTGGCGCCCGCGGCAATCGTCGGTGCCTCGCCGGTCTCCGCGGCCGCGTTTAGTTCCACCGGCGCCTGCGCCACCGGCATCGGCAACGCCGGCGGTCAAGGCATCATCTGCGACATCACTATCGTCAACACAATCATGGCGACCGGCGGCTCGGCCACGGTCAAGGTCCACGAATGCCTGGGTTCTGCCGGCAGCCCGACAGATGGAGCCCGTGGCCACGCCTGCACGACTACCACTCACCACGTCAACGCCCCGGTAACGTCGGTCACTCAATGTGACGGTTCGGCCAACGGCGGCGGCGCCACGCTCCGCTGCAGCGTGACGATCACGAACAACTTCTACGACGTCGCCCCCGGTTCGACTGCCCTGACGATCAACCAGTGCGTCGGCTCCGGCGACGGCGAGACGACCGGCTGCAATCCGTTTCCGGCCACCACGTCCGGCGCTGCGATCACGCAGTGCAACGGAACTGCGAACGGCGGAACCCTGGTCCAGTTGACCTGCAACGCGACAGGAACCATGGCCACCGGCCTCGCCATAGCGGTCAACCAGTGCAACGGGTCCGGCCTCAACGGCGGCGGCCTCGTCATCTGCACCGTGAGCATGGTCAGCCACGCCATCCCGTTGCCGGCTCCCACCAGCACATCCGACGCCGGCTCTAGCAGCGACTCGGCCACGGTCACGACCCTGATGCTCGTGCTCGCTCTGGGCGGGTTCCTTTTCGCCGCGGCGATCACCACTAAGCGACGTGGAGTTCGCATCTAGCAAGTACTCAAACCTGCGGTCAGTAGCCGCAGCGAAAGGAAACGACGGGCGCACATCGCGGCCCGTCGTTTCTGCGTCTTGGGGTACGCCGCCGGCGGTCAGGCGTCGATTGGTTCCGGACGTCCGAACAAGAACCCCTGCGCCAGCTCCACGCCCAGCAGTCCCAGAGCCGCGGCCTCGTTGCGCGACTCGACGCCCTCGGCGATGAGGTGGCAGCCGCTCCACTGGGCGAAATGCACCAGACCGGCCACGAGTGCCTGGCGGAGCGGATCGTTGTCTATGTCATGAACGAGACTGATGTCGAGCTTCGCGAACGCCGGTCGCAGTTCCAGTATGTGGCGCAAGCTCGCATAGCCGGCGCCGGCGTCGTCAACGGCCACCTCAATCGGCCCAATCGCTTCGATCGCGCCGCGCAGGACGGCGTAGTCGTCGATGGCAACGTGCTCGGTCAGCTCCAGCACCAGTCTTCGTGGCGCCTTGTGCAATAGCTCCTTAAGGCGCCGCCCATTCTTGAGCAGAACCAGCGGCGAAACGTTGAGTGTCAGGAAGTTCGCAGCCGGCAACGCCGGTGCCACCGCGAGCGCGGCCTGGATCGCCGCGAGCTCATAGTCGTCGCCGAGCCCGACGGTCGCGGCTTCGGCGAAGCGGAGGTCGGGCCGGGTGCCGTCCGGGAATCGGGTGAGAGCCTCGTAGCCGACCGTTTCTCCGGTGCCGAGCCGGACTATCGGCTGGAAGACCGGCCAGAATTCCCCGGCGTCGAGCGCGCTCTTGAGCCGCATACGCGCGGCGGCGGTGTCGCGCCGATCGGCGAGGGCGGACCCCGCAACCACACTCAATATGCTGGCGTAGTCGATCGCAGACGCAAGCAGGGTCGACTTTCGATCCAGTATTGGCCGCAGTCCATGCCGGCGCACGCCCAGCCAGAGCAGGCCGACCAGCTCCCCGCCGGCATAGATCGGGGCGCCGACGCCTATGCCGGCATCGGTGGCTGCCACGGGCGCCGATCCCTTCTCCTTGCCGCGATCCCAGACGTTCTCAGTCCAGGGGCCGAGTCTCGCGCGGGCGGCATATCTACGGGACAGTGCCGCCGAAAGCAATGTCGCGCTGTGCCTAATTGGCGTGTTCCGCTGGAAAGTCGCAAGATCCCGCAGCCGGTCTCCGCCCAGAAGCTGTGTCACGGCTATGAAATCGCAATCGGTTTGCCGGCCCAGTACCGCCACGACGGATTCGGCCGCCTGCTCCGGCGATGACGCGAGTGTCAGATGGCTCAAGGCTTCTACGACGGACGATCGGCGCCGGAGATCGTCGGCCACGGCGTTGGACCAGGCCGCATGGCTGCGCAGATGCGCACCGACTCGAGCGACCAGCTCGTCGAGCTGGATCGGTTTGGCGAGGTAGTCGTCGGCGCCCGCCCGGAGCCCGTTGACGAGCGAATACTCATCGCCGTTGCCGGTCAGCAGGATGACGGGCAAAGAGGCGGTCAGCGGCGTCTGCCGGAGGACACGCACCACGTCGGTGCCCGAGATGCCGGGCAGGCCGGCGTCCAGGACTACGAGGTCAACCCTATCGGCGGCAAGGACTTCGAGCGCGAATTCTCCCGACGCGGCGCTGAGCACTTCGAACCCGGCTCGTCGCAGGCAGGTTGACAGGAGTTCGCGGATGCCGACGTCGTCATCGACGACCAGGATTCGCGCCGCCGTTTCGACGGCAGCGACGTGCACCCGGACTTCGGGCACGGGCAGTGTCATGCGGGCTCGACCTCAGGCGCAGGGTCAACCTGCCTGAGCCCCCGCGATTGCTGCACCGCGAGGAGGAGCTGTCCAGACGTGACCGGCTTGGAGACGAAGACGGCACCGCGGGCGGTTACCTTGTCGACGTCGAGTGTTCCCGCGGTATACCCCGACAGCAGCACGATGCCGATTTGCGGGAAGCGATCCATTGCCCACTCCGCAAGCGTGATCCCCGATGTCGCCGGCATGATCACGTCGGTGATCAGCACTTCGACGACAGATGCCAGCTTCTCCAGTCGGGTCATTGCTTCCGCGGCGCTCGCGACCGCCACAACGTCGTAGCCGACCCTGGTCAGCAGAAGGGTCGTCATCTCGCGCACGGCGCGCTCGTCCTCGACCACGAGAACGGTGCCCGTTCCAACGTCCGGAGCCGTGGCGATCATAGGGACCGCGCTCGATGCCGGAGCGTCCACTTTCGGGAAATACAGCTTGAACGAGGAGCCCATACCCGGCTCCGAGTAGACCCAGATGAAGCCCCCCGCCTGCCGGACGATGCCATACGTTGTCGCCAACCCCAGGCCCGTGCCCTTACCGAGTTGCTTGGTCGTGAAGAAGGGCTCGAAGATGCGCTCTCGAGTGGCGAGGTCCATTCCGATGCCGGTGTCCGTGACCGACAGAACCAGGAAGGGACCCGGCCTGACTCCGAAATGCGACGCGGCGTAGGGCTCGTCAACCGCCACAGTCCTGGTCTCGATCGTTACCGTTCCGCCGTTCGGCATGGCATCTCGAGCGTTGACGACGAGATTCACGATGACCTGGTCGAGTTGCCCCGGATCGGCGAGGATGTTGCTTGCGTCTTCGACCAGCCGCACCACCAGCTGCATGTTCTCGCCGATCAACTGTCGGACCATCGGTTCCAGGTCGCGGATCGCGAGACTTAGATCCAGCACTCTCGGCTTGATCACCTGCTGGCGGCTGAACGCGAGCAGCTGGCCGGTCAACGCGGTCGCTCGATCGGCCGCGTGGGTGATCTCGATGACGCTCAGAAGCGCGTCGCCCGGGTCGAGACTGACGCGATTATTCGGCGCGAGGTCTTCGGCCAGGAGCTCCGCGTAGCCGCGAATCACGAAGAGCATGTTGTTGAAGTCGTGAGCGATGCCGCCGGCGAGCCTGCCTATCGACTCGAGCTTCTGGGCCTGCAGAAGCTGAGCTTCGGCTTCCTTGCGCTTGCTGATGTTGCGGATCGCTGCGGCAACCATGATCCCGCTGGCGCTCTCCAGCGGGCTCAGCATGATCTCGATGGGAAACTCGGTGCCGTCTTTACGCAGCCCGATCAGCTCGATGCCGGTCTCGATCTGCTGAGCGACCGCGTCGGCCGCGGACCTGAGGTCATCGGCGATCAAGCGCTCCGCGAAACCCTTGGGGACGATGTTCGCGACGGGTTTGCCGATGAGCTCGTCCCGCTCGTACCCGAACTGCTTCTCGGTCTGGAGGTTGACCAGGACGATCTTGCCGGCCTGGTTGACGACCACCATCGCGTCCGGGGCCGCTTCGAGAAGGCCGCCGTATCGGGGTTCCAACTGCGTCAGACGCGCGTGGCGGACCGCCTCGGCTTTCCGGCGCAAGCTGATGTCCCGGATCGAGGCTGTCACGAGAACCCCATCGGCCGTCGCCATGTGGCTCTGGATGACCTCTATCGAGAACTCGGTGCCGTCTTTCCGACGTCCGGCGAGCTCCATGACGGAACCGACCTGCGGCTCGGCCAGGCCGCCCGGGACGATCGTCGTGACGAGCTTGCCAACGAGTTCGGCGCGGCGATACCCGAACAACCTTTCGGTCTGGAGGTTCAGCAGGACGATTCGACCCGTCCGATCCACGACAACCATCGAGTCCGGCGCTGCCTCGAGAAGGCCGCGGAATCGAGCCTCCGATCCGGTGCCCGTGCCCGTCCGGCTATTTCGCATCCCACCTTCGGGCCTGACGTTGGGTCCGATCACCTCGGCGTTCCTTTTCACTCGCTGACGCACGCTGTGCGCAGCGCACAGCATTGCTTGCTCGGAAGCGGTGGTTGAGGATGCAAACCCGGGAACCTCGATCGACTCGGCGTGGGGGTTTCGCGACTCGGCGGCCCGCCGGGCGGCGATGGGGTTTTCATCCTCGTCTGTGGCAGCGGGTCGGTCCAATATCGAAGTCAGACCACGGATCGGCGGCTCCTCCAGCTAGACAGCCGGAGGCAGGTTCATCGTCCGTCGCCGGGAAGTAGCACTGCATGACCATTCAGGAACAGCGGAGCGTCACCACAGAAGCTCCGGTTACCACCGATACCGGTGGGTTGAGCAACCGCACGACCACCAGCCACAAGACGGATGTTCGGCCGAGCAACAACGAGACGGCTCGGCGGATCATCGTCCTCGTTGCGGGGCTCATCCAGATCGTAATTGGCCTGCGGATCGTCCTTCTGCTGCTGGACGCCCGCACCGGCAACCTGCTCGTCCAGGTCGTCAACAACGTCGGCGGCTTCTTCACGGCGCCGTTCCAGGGGATCCTGCAGATCGGCGCGGTCGCCAAGGGTGGATCCGTGCTCGACGTCGCCGCCATCGTTGCCTTGGTCGGCTGGACGATCATCGAAGTAGTGACCCTCTGGGCCCTCGCGATCTTCCGTCGCGAGCCCTCATTCGCTTGATCTAGCTATCCACGCAGCGACGTGCGCCGGCTATCGGCCCGCGGCTGCAACTAAGCACAAAGGACACTGACATGGATATTCCCAACATGACACTTCTCGCCTGGCTCGTCGTCGGCGCCATTGCCGGCTTCCTGGCCAGTGAAATCATGGGCACCCGCGAAGGCCTCGTGATGATGGTCGTGCTCGGCATCGTCGGCGCCATCGTCGGCGGCTGGGTTGCCGCGGACGTTCTCAAGATCGCCGACGTGACCGGCATCAACCTGACCAGCATCATCGTTGCGATCGTCGGCGCGATCATCGTCATCGTGGTGTACGACAGCCTGGTCGGCCGCCGCCGCCTCTTGAACCGCCGCTAGTCTTCACCGGGGCGCGTAGAGCGCTCATCCAGCGAAGTATCCAGCAGGATCGGCCCGGACGGTGCCGATCCTGCTTTTGATTGCCGGCCGAGTCGGGAGAAGGCCGGCCGCCGGCGTTGGCCGCGCCGCCCTAGTCCTTCTTCTCCAGGTGGCCGCCGAAGCCGAAGCGCATCGCCGAGAGGACCTTGTCGCCGAAGTCGGCCTCGCCTCTCGACGAGAACCTCGAGTAGAGCGCCGTGGTCAGGACCGGTGTCGGGGCGCCCACGTCGATGGCGGCGATGCTCGTCCAGCGTCCTTCGCCCGAGTCCGAGACGCGGCCGGCGAACTGCTCGAGGTCCGCGTTGCCGAGCATGGACTGAGCGGTGAGGTCCAGCAGCCAGGACGCGACCACGCTGCCGCGCCGCCACAACTCGGTCACGGCGGGAAGATCGAGGCTGTACTGGTACAGCTCCGGCTCGCGCAATGGCGAAGTCTCGGCGTCGATCTCGCGGCCTTTGAGCCCGACACCGGCATGGTGGAGGATGTTGAGGCCTTCCGCGTACGCGGCCATGATCCCGTACTCGATGCCGTTGTGGACCATCTTGACGAAGTGGCCGGCACCCGCGGGCCCGCAGTGGAGGTAGCCCTGTTCGGCCGTGTCCGGATCGCCGCTGCGGCCGGGCGTGCGTTCGACCGCGCCTAGGCCGGGAGCGAGTGCCTTGAAGATCGGATCGAGCCTGGCCACTCCATCGGCAGGGCCGCCGATCATCAGGCAGTAGCCGCGTTCCAGGCCCCACACGCCGCCGCTCGTGCCGCAGTCGAGGTACTCGATGCCGAGCTTCTCGAGTTCGTGAGCTCGCCGGATGTCGTCGCGGTAGTAGGAGTTGCCGCCGTCCACGACGACATCGCCGGACGAGAGGAGTGGCGTGAGCTGAGCGAGGGTTGCGTCGACGGAGGCCGCCGGAACCATCAGCCACAGGACGCGAGGCTTCTCCAGCTTCGACACGAGGTTGGCGAGCGAGTCGGAGCCGGCCGTCAGTGCGCCGTCCTTGACGAGCCCCTCGACGGTGGCCGCGGTGCGGGCGTATCCGAAGACGGTGTGGCCGTTCTTGATCCAGCGACGCGACATGTTGGCGCCCATGCGCCCGAGTCCGATGAGTCCTACTTGCACTGCGAATGCCTCCCGGGGAAGTTGCGCTGTTGGTTGGCTGGTGTGAGGCGACGCCGTCGGCGCCGGCGTCAGCGTTGGATGCGGGCCGATCCTCCCCTCGCGAACGCCTGGACTTGCTCGAGGGTCGCCATGCTGGTGTCGCCCGGCGTCGTGCTGAGCAGCGCGCCGTGAGCCCAGCCGAGCGTGACCGCTTCGGTTGGAGTGGCCCCGCTCATCAGCCCGTAGAAGAAACCCGAGGCGAAGCCGTCGCCGCCGCCCACCCGGTCGAATATCTCGAGATCGCAGGTTGGCGCCCGGACGGTCTCGCCGTTGACCCATGCGACGGCACTCCATGTATGCCGTTGCGCGGAGTGCACATCGCGAAGAGTCGTGGCCAGGACCTTGACGTTTGGGAATCGCGCGATGACCGAGTCGATCATGCCGAGGAAGGCGCCCGGATCCAGTGATGACTGAGCCTCGATCGCCGGGCCGCGAATGCCCAGCCGCTTCTCGAAATCCACTTCGTTGCCGATGAGTACGTCGGCGTTCGACGCGATATCGCTGAGGATCTCCCGTGCCATGTCCGCGCCGCCCCAGATGTTCCAGAGCTTCTCGCGGTAGTTCAGGTCGAAGCTCGTGACCGCGCCGGCCTTCTTCGCGGCCTTCATCGCCTCGATGATCAACGGGCCGGTGGTTCGGGAGAGGGACGCGAAGATCCCGCCCGAATGAAACCAGCGCACGCCGCCGGCGAAGATCGCGTCCCAGTCGAAGTCACCCGGCGCGAGCCTTCCCGCCGCCTCGTTGCAGCGGTTGTAGAAGACCACCGGTGCGCGGACACCGAGCCCGCGGTCGCTGTAGACCGTGGCCATGTTCGGCCCGGTGACGCCGTCGTGGGCGAAACGCTTGTATAGCGGTTTGACTCCCGCAGCCCGAACTCGTTCGGCGATCAGGTCGCCGATCGGGTAGTCAACCATCGCCGTCGCGATCGCCGTCCGCATCCGGAAGCAGTCGGAGAGATTGGCGGCGACGTTGAACTCACCGCCGCTGACATGTATCGCGCACTCGGTGGCTTTCCGGAATGGCACGATGCCGGGATCCAGGCGGTGGACCAGGGCGCCCAGGGAGACGAAATCCAGGTCGCCCGACGCCGGGATCTGGAGCTGACTCATGCGATGCTCCTGTTCTTCTTCGTGCGCATCGGCGAACTATGTCGCGGGTCGCGAACATTGTATGAGGCGTTGGGGTCGATCCTGGGCGAGCGGGCCTCGTTGGCCTTCTGCGCGATGCCAACACGAGGCAGATACTCCACATAATCTAGGGCGCGGGTCTCAACGCCCCGGCCGCACGAAGGAGTCACTCGATGAGCGGAAGCCCCGAAGCGCTCGAACCGCGGACCGGCCTCTTCGACCTGACCGGCAAGGTCGCGGCGGTCATCGGCGGCAGCGGCGCGCTGGGCGGGGCGGTCTGCCGTGGATTCGCCGACGCCGGCGCGTCCGTCGCCGTCCTCGGCCGCTCTCGCGAGCGGGTGGACGAAGTGGCGGCATCCGTCGAGGCAAGGGGCGTGCGGGCGGCTTCGGTCGTGCTGGACGCCTCGGATCGAGCTTCGGTGGAGCAGGCTCGCGCCGAGGTCGAGGGCCGTCTCGGACCGGTAGACATCCTGGTCAACGCCGTCGGCGTGAACAGCTCCACGCCGTTCTTCGACCTGGATCTGGAGGAGTGGCACCGCGTTCTCGACACCAACCTGACATCTTGCCTGATCGCCTGCCAGGTCTTCGGTAGGGCGATGGTCGATCGCGGCGCGGGCGGCACGATCATCAACTTCTCGTCAACCTCGTCCGAGATCCCGCTGTCGAGGGTTCTTTCCTACTCAGTCTCGAAGGCGGGCGTGGACATCCTGACTCGATACCTGGCCCGGGAACTCGCCCCGCACAAGATCCGCGTCAACGCGATCGTGCCGGGGTTCTTCCCCGCCGAGCAGAACCGCAAGCTGCTCAACGACGCTCGCATTGCCGCGATCCTTCGGCATACGCCGGCGGGCCGCCTGGGCGAGGCAGACGAACTCGTGGGCACGGCGGTCTGGCTCGCGTCGGAACGTGCCTCGGGTTTTGTGACCGGCGCGCTGGTGCGCGTGGACGGCGGCTTCAGCGCGATGTCGATCTAGATGCATAGCGACCAGCTCCCGCACGGCGCCACCGCTCCCGAGAACCTGACGGACCCACCGGCGCCGGCCGATCCCGCCGAAGGGTCCGCGGCTGGCTCGTTCGACGAGTTCATGGGCGGCGATCTGCCGCGCTGGGCCCTCGTCCGGAACCGCATGGATCCGGCCGAGGTGGAAGACGTGGCCGAGGCCGTTGCTGCCGCGCTCGAGTCGGTGAGGTCGTCGATACCGCCCGGCTCTCGCGTCTGCCTGGCCGTCGGCAGCCGGGGCATCGACAGGATCGCCGTCGTCGCGCGCGAGGCCGTCGTCTGGCTGCGTGCCGCCGGTGCGGACGTGTTCGCCGTGCCGGCGATGGGAAGCCACGGCGGCGCCACGGCCGAGGGTCAGCTGGAGGTTCTGGCGTCGTACGGCATGACGCCCGAATCGATCGGCTGCGAGATTCGCTCGAGCATGGAGACCGTCGAGATCGGCCAAGTCCGGCCCGGCGTCCCCGTCTTTGTCGATCGAAACGCCTACGACGGCGCCGACGTGATCATCCCCATCAACCGGGTCAAGCCGCACACGGACTTCACCGGCCCGGTGGAGAGCGGCCTGATGAAGATGATCGCCATCGGGCTTGGAAAGCAGCGCGGCGCCGATACGTTCCACCGGCAGGGCTTCGCCACATTCCACGAACTCATCCCCGCGGTCGCCGAACTGACCGCCTCGAAAGTGAACATCCCCTTCGGCCTGGCGCTCGTGGAAAACGGGTACGCCAGGCTCTGCCTGATCGAGGCCGTGCCGCGGGAGCGGTTCTGGGAGCGCGAGCAGGAGCTGCTCGTCATGGCCAGGGAACGCATGGCGCGGCTGCCTCTTGCTCAGATCGATGTCCTCGTCCTTGACTACATCGGCAAGGACATCAGTGGGCTCGGCATGGACTCGAACGTTGTCGGGCGCTACTACCAGGGACCCACCGGCAACGGTCCGGAGATCCAGCGGATCGTCGTCCGTGACCTGACTGCCGAGACGGAGGGGAACGCCGTCGGCATCGGCCTGGCGGACGTCGTCCTTCGCCGCGCGGTCGAGAAGATGGACAAACACAAGACCTACATGAACAGCATCACGGCCAAGACGCCCGAAGGGGCGCGCGTCGCCCTGACCGTCGACACGGACCGGGAGGCGCTGTCCGTGGCGATTGCCTGCTGTATCAAGGTCACATCGAGCGAGGCGCGCATCGTCCGGATCCGCGACACGAAGCATCTCGAAATGCTCTACGTGAGCGAGCCGGCTCTCGACGAGGTGCTGGCCACCGGCCGGTGCGAGATCGTGCGGCCACTCCACGCCATCGAATTCGGCGCCGACGGAATGCTTGCGGATCAGCCGAGCCGGTAGGTCCGCTTGGCCAGTCCGTAGGCCATCTCGCGGGCCATGTCGGCCGCGTCGGAGAGGCCGACGATGTCGCGGACGACGAGCCCGGCCAGCCAGCTCGAGGCCGCGCGCCGCCACAGGTCGTGCCGGACCGGGATTGAGCAGAAGGCGCGCGTGTCGTCGTTGAAACCGGCTGTGTTGTAGAGCCCGGCCGTCTCGATTACTGCGTCGAAGTAGCGGGCCATGCCGTTGAGGCTGTCGAAGAACCACCACGGCGGGCCGATCCGAACCGCCGGGTAGTGGCCCGCGAGCGGAGCGAGTTCGCGGCCGTAGGTGGTTTCGTCCAGGGTGAAGAGGATCAGCCTGAGCCGCGAATCGTTCCCGAAGCGGTCCAGGAGCGGCTTGAGGTTGCGCGTGAACTCCGCGGCAACGGGGATGTCCGCGCCCTTGTCGGCCCCGAAATGCTCGAAGATCGCCGCGTTGTGGTTTCGCAGCGAGCCGACGTGGAGCTGCATGACCAGCCCGTCTTCGGCGCTCATCCGGGCAAGCTCGATCAGCATGTGGCCGCAGAAGCGGCGCGCGTCGTCCGGAGTCGCCCGGCCGCGCAAGGCGCGCATGAAGATGGCGTCGGCCTCCGCCTCGCCGAGGGATTCCGTGTACGCGGTCTCGACGCCGTGATCGGTGGCCACCGCGCCCATCGAGCGGAAGAAGGCTCGTCGCTCCTCGAGGGCCGCGATCAGCGCGGCGGTGCTTTCGATCTCGCGCCCGACGGAGGCGGCAAGTGCGTCAAGCCGGTCCCGCCAGCCGGCCGCGAGAAGGTTTACGACACCGTCCGGCCGGAACGTGGGCCGAACGTCGCCGGCCCAGCCGGAAGCGCGGATGGCGCGGTGGCTATCGAGGGGATCGGACGCGTCGTCGGTCGTGCACAGCGTCTCCACCCCGAAGCGCTCGAAGAGGGCGCGCGGCCGGAACTCCGGACGGCCGAGCTTCTCCGACAACTCGTCGTAGACGGCACCCGCGTTCTTGGCCGAGAGCGACTCTTCTATGCCGAACACGCCGCGCAGCCCGTCGGCGAGCCAGATGCCGGACGGCGTGGCCCGGAAGAGGTGCACATTGTCGGCGAAGAGCTGCCAGGCGCGGCGGTGATCGGCTTCCACGGCGTTGTTGCTCGAGCGGCCGCCAGATGGCCGGACCCCAAGCGACTCCATCGGGATCCCCTGGGAGTACAGCATGCGCAGGATGTAGTGGTCCGGAATCAGGAACAGCTCGGTGGGCGTTCCGAACGTTGCTGCCGGGTCGGCCAGGAGTCGCGGGTCTACATGCCCGTGGGGGCTGACGATCGGCAGGCCGGCCACTTCGTCGTAGAGCTGGCGGGCGATCCTACGCTGCGCCGGATCGGGCGCGAGGTAGCGGTCCGCCAGAATCGATTGAAGCTCGGTCAGCACGACGCCACATTAACGTACGCGCGAGGCTCGCTTCGGCCCGACGCGCCGCCGCTCAGCGGGATGCGTCCAGGGCGGCCCTTATCGTGGCGTGATACTCGCGCCACGACTCCCAGACGGAGACCGCCCACCTGCGAGCCCGGGCATCGTGATCCTCTACGCTCGTTGCGTCCGCGACGGAGAGGACGGTCAGGTCGCCGGGACCACCGATCCGGCGCATAACCGGGAATTCCGTCCGGCGAGCGAGTACGGCGCGAAGCACCTCCGGCGAGCGTGACGGCGATGCCCCTTCTTCGAGGACGGCACACAGGCTCACGAGGTGGACGAACACGGACTGACGGTCGCGTCGATCCAGGCCGTCGCCCGGGTGCTGGGCCATGTACGTGTCAACGACGAGGTTGTTCGCCTCCGAGCCGGCGAACCGCAGCATCTCGTCGGCGCGCAGGGCACCGAACGCCGCCCAGCAGCCGGGGGCACTCGGGACGTAGGCGTGGGTGGGTCCGTCGATATCCGGCACGACGGCTCCGCATTGCGGGCACGAGACCTCTGCCGTCATTCGCGCACCATGGTCAGGTCGCAGGCTTGCTGACATCTGAGGCCGCGTCCACCTCAACGCCGTGCGCCTGGGCCGCACTCAGGATCTTGCGGCGCGCTCGCTCCTTGGCGGCCTTGCTCTCGAAGTCCGTCTGCGAAAAGCGCGAGATGGCGTTCCTGACATGCGACTCGTCGTGAATGGGCAGGTGCTCGCCGCCGTTGGAATCTACGTAAGCAAACTGGGTAATGCGGAGCTTCTTGCGATCCGCTGAGTCGAGTGTCGGCACGACTTCTCCTTCAGCTCGGGACTTCAGATCCGTCGTCGAGACAACGACGGAGTGCGACGTTCCGCCGGGCGGGCGTCACGACAGGATCGTGGTAGCGATGAGGGCGATTGCCGCGGCGCCCATGACGGCAGCCGTGACCCAGCCGAGCAGGTTCAGGCCCCGGCCGTTCGTGCGCTCACCCATCGCACGGCGGTTGTTGGAAACCAGCATCAAGATCACCACCAGAGGCACCGCGAGCAGTCCGTTGATGACCGCTGAGAAGACCAGCGCCGTGATCGGGTTCAAACCCAGGAAGTTGATCGTGACGCCGATCGCGGTCGCAGCGACGATCACGGCGTAGAACTCCGGGGCGTGCTTTGGTCGTGAGTCCAGGCCGGAGGCCCAACCGAACGTTTCGGCGACTCCGTACGCAGCGCTGCCGGTCAAGACCGGCACGGCCAACACGCCCGACCCGATCAGCCCCACTGCCAGCAGCGCGGCGGAGAAGTTGCCGGCCAGCGGGCGCAGCGCCTCGGCCGCCTCGGTGGCCGATCCTATGTCGTGTTTGCCGGCGACGAAAAGCGTGGCGCCCGTCGTGAGGATGATGAAGTAGGCCACCAGCTCGGAGAACGCCATACCTGCGATCGTGTCCCAGAGGGCGAAGCGCATCTCCTTCGAATTCGCGCCCCGTCGCTGCCACAGGCGCCGGCGGCCCATCTGGATCTGCTCATCCACCTCCTGGCTGGCCTGCCAGAAGAACAAGTACGGCGAGATCGTCGTTCCGAGCAGAGCCACGAGGATGCCGATGTACCCGGGATCGAGCCGGATCGTCGGGACCAAAGTGCCGGCCAGGACCTTGACCATGTCGGGGTGCGTGAACAGCGCGGTGGCTAGATATGCCAGCAGCGCCAGAGCCAGCCACTTGAAGACGCGGGCGATCAGCTGGTAGGAGCCGAACACCTGGATTACGACGATCCCCAGCCCCACCGGCACCACGAAGGCGATCGCCGGCACCGGCAGAAGCAGGTTGAGCGCCGCGGTGATTGCCCCGATGTCGGCGCCGGCGTTGAGCGTGTTGGCGACAACGAGCGCCGCCAGCGCGGGGTAGAGAATCCAGCGGGGGTAGTGCTCGCGCAGCACGCCGGCGAGCCCGCGGCCGCTCACGATGCCGACCTTCGCCGATATGTACTGGACCGCAGTCATCATCGGAAACATGAGCAGCGTGGTCCAGAGGGTGGCATACCCGTACGCGGCTCCGGCCTGGGAGTAGGTTCCAACGCCGGATGGGTCGTCGTCGGAAGCGCCCGTCACCAGGCCCGGCCCGAGGACGATCAGGGCCTTCTTGAGGGGATTCTTCTCACGTCGGAACGCGGAGACGGAGGGATCGGGAGGCCGCGAGGGGTTCACGCGTGGATCCGTCTCGGGCGCGACGCGCCCCGCCCTGGAACGGCTCATGTGTCCACGCCGACCGATCGGTACATCCGCTCCCTTTCCTGTAGCGACGCATCTTCGACAGTCTAGGGTTTGCGGCCTGGCAGCCGGTCGGCAGGCGTGCGCCGTTGCGGCGAGGAAGCGCTGGGGTTCTCATCCTCGTAACGGGCCCGGCCCCGGCGGACACTCAACCAAAGCATTCGGTGTCGGACGTACAAACGCGTCCCGCGAGTCAGATGAGACCTCGAGGGCAAGTTGACATGACCGTGAAGAAATCGTTCACCCGCGAAGAGGCGACCGCCGTCGCGACCGAACTCGGGATCGACTTCGGGGTGCTGAAGTGCGACCTCGAGCAGTTCCGGATGGGGCTGGACGTTGAGCTCGAGCATGGGCTCGTAAGCCCGAAGACCGATGTCACCGGCAACGATTGGAATCTCACCGGCAAGATCGCCCTCGCTCACCTGAATGAATTCCCGGACTACTACACGCGTCTGGAGCTGATGGAGGGCGAGGCGGCCGCACACTTGAAGGCGAGGAAGTAGCGCGCGGATCCCCTCGCCATCCTCCGGGGCCGACACGGGATTGAGCCCAGAGTGAGGTCCTAGCCCAGGACGACCCTGACCTTGTGGGTGGCGCCGTCATCGACGAGAGGGATCGAGGCGCCGCTACCGGGCAGCGCCCGTCCGTCGAGCTCCGTCGATGCCACCCCACGACTGACCCCCAGCGGGTTCTCCACGACGATCTCGTACCTGGCCGAGTGGTAGCGGAAGTCGATCTCGTAGTGCGGCCAGGCGCGGGGGATGCAAGGATCGAGCAGCAGCGTCGTGCCGCGAAGGCGGAATCCCAGGATCGACTCGATGCCGGCCTGGTACATCCAGCCCGCGGACCCTGTGTACCAGGTCCAACCGCCCCGGCCGACGTGCGGCGCCTCCGAGTAGACGTCGGCCGCCATGACGTAGGGCTCCACCTTGTAGCGTTGAACCCCGGCCCGGCTGCTGGCGTGGTTGATGGGGTTCAGGATCGAGAACAACTCGGCGGCCTTGTCTCCTTCGCCCAGTGCCGCGAAGGCGAGGATCGACCAAATGGCCCCGTGCGTGTACTGGCCGCCGTTCTCCCGGATGCCAGGCAGATACCCCTTCACGTAGCCGGGGTCGACATCGGAATGATCGAACGGTGGGGTGAATAGCAGGGCGAGCGCGTCGCCGCGTTTGATGAGGAACTCCTCAACCGCCGACATCGCCTGCTTCGCGTGAACCGAATTGGCCGCTCCCGACAGGACGCTCCACGACTGGGCGATCGAGTCGATCCGGCATTCGACGTTTACCGCGGATCCCAGCGGCGTGCCGTCGTCGAAGAACGCCCGGCGGTACCAGTCGCCGTCCCAACCGTCGGTGTCGAGCGCCTTCCGTAGCGCCGCCGCCCGGACTCGCCACCGGTTCGCCTCGGTGCTCTTGCCGCGAGCGTCGGCAATCGGCGCAAAGGAGGCGAGGACGGAGTACAGGAACCAGCCCAGCCAGACGCTCTCGCCCCGACCCTCGCTGCCGACCAGGTTCATGCCGTCGTTCCAGTCGCCCGTACCCATCAGCGGGAGTCCGTGAGCGCCGACTGCCAGGCTCCGCTCGATGGCGGCCGCGCAGTGGTCGAACAGCGAACCCGACTGGCGCGATTGGTCCGGCTGGAAGTAGGCGTCGGTCTGGTCCACTCGCAGCGCCGGACCATCGATGTAGGGGATGGTCTCGTCGAGGATCGAGGTGTCGCCCGTCATGGAGACGTAGCGATCGACCGCATACGGCAGCCAGAGGCGATCGTCCGAAATCCTGGTACGGACGCCTCGGCCGGATGGCGGATGCCACCAGTGCTGGACGTCTCCTTCTCCGAACTGGCGTTCGGCCGCCCTCAGCAGGTGTTCCCGGGCCAGGGCAGGTTTGGAGGTCATGAGGGCGATGACGTCCTGGAGCTGGTCGCGGAAGCCGTAGGCGCCGCCGGCCTGGTAGAACGCCGTCCTTGCCCACAACCGGCAGGCGAGCGTCTGATAGACGAGCCAGTTGTTCAGCATGACGTCCATGGAGCGGTCCGGCGTGCGCACCTGGACGGTGCCCAGGGCCTCGTCCCAGAAACCGGCAACGTCGCGCAACGTCGCTTCCGGGTCGGCCGCCCGCCCGCGACGAATGAGGTCAACCGCCGCCGCCTCACCGCTTGCCTGGCCGAGCAGCACGACCACCTGGGTCCGCTCTCCGTTGGCGAGCTCGAAGCTGGTCTGAAGTGCGGCGCACGGGTCCATGCCGGCGCCCGAGGCTCCGGCCAGGCGGTGCCCGTGCTCCAGACCTGCGGGCCGTTCCAGGGCGCCGTTACGGCCGATGAACTCGGTCCTATCGGCCGTCCATGCCGTCTGCCGCCCGCCCAGGTCCAGGAACGCAACCTTGTCACCGAACTCGGTGTTCCACGGGTTGCGGGCGAGCAGGGCCGTGGTATCCGGCTGCAGTGCCGTGACGATCCGGGGAGCGCTTTGGCCGCGCGAGGTTCCGAGGACCCATTCGGCGTAGGCGGTCACGGACAGCCGCCTGGGGCGCCCCGAACGATTCTCGATCGTCAGCACCGAAACCTTGAGGGCGTCATCGAGCGGCACGAACTGGACGAGGCCGAGGCTGATGCCGTCGTGTCGATGCTCGAAGCGGCTGTAGCCCGGGCCGTGGCGGGCGACATATGCGGAATCCTCGTTGCGTATCGGCAGGGCCGTGGGACCCCACAACTCGCCGCTGTCGTCGTCTCGAACGTAGATAGCCTCGCCGGCCGGGTCGCTCACGGGATCGTTGGACCAGGGCGTGAGCTGGTTCTCGCGGCTGTTCCCGAACCAGGTGTAGCCCGACCCGGACTCGGAGACCAGGAACCCGAACGAGGCGTTGGCAATCACATTCAGCCACGGTGCCGGAGTGGATTGTCCCGGACCCAGGATGGTCACGTACTCTCGCCCGTTCTTTGCGAAGCCACCAATTCCGTTGGGAAACTCGAGGTCGGGGCGCGGCGTGGGCACCATCGCAACCGTCGGTCTCGGGACCGGCGGCGCTGCCACGGCGACCCCTGCGGCGGTATGTTCAAGGCGGATCACCTGGTCGGCGAGACTGCCCCGACGGCTCAGAAGGACGGCCCGGGCGGCCGACTGGAGAAGGGTGCGATCCTCGGTCGAGATCTGGTCGCCGCGAAGGATGTACACCCCGCCGTGGCCGGGGCCGCCGTCGCCGATAAGGTTCCGCGCGGTGGCGAGACTGGATTGGCTCATCCGGACCAGGGCCTCGAGCGACTCCTGGAGGAGTTGGGCGTACGTGCTGCCCTGCTCGTTGAGGATCACCAGATCGACGTCGAGGAGCTTCAAGCGCCAGTACTCGAGAGCCCGGAGCAGCTGGCGGACTATGTCGAGGTCCTCGACTTCGTCGATTCGAACCATGACGATGGGCAGGTCGCCCGAGATGCCGTGGGCCCAGAGCCCCGGCGCCCCACGCTCGTTGCGGGCAAGCAGGCTCGCGGCCGGGCGAAGTGACAGGTCCGAGTAGATGATCCTGTTGGCCAGACGCTGGAACAGGAGGGCTTCGTCGGCCTCGATCCCCAGGTGATGCAGCTGAACCTGGGCCTGCGTCCAGGCCAGGGTCGCGGCCCGTTCGAACGTCGCCGACTCCCGGTACTTGTCGGCCAGGTCCAGGACGTCCTCGCGGGACTCGGCAACGACCGTGGAGAAGATCGCGTGGGCGGTCGCCCCGGGGGCCAGCCTGACTCGACACCGCAGGCTGAAGATCGGATCCAGCACCGGCCCGACCGTGTCGGAGAGCGGGCGCCCGTCAAAGACGGAGATGGCCGTTCGAACCGAGTGACCGCGACCGATGAATCTGGCGCGATCCGTCTCGTACTGGATGACTCCGTTGGCCTCGTCCTCCACCGCCGCGACATGGGCGGCCCAGACCGGCCGATCGCCGCTCGATCTGGGACGGCGGGTAGCCAGAAGCGCCCCGATCTCGGCCACGAACTCAGTCTCGACGAACAGGTTCTGGAAGGCCGGATGAGCGGCATCGGCTGCTTGCGGCGCGAGAGCGATCTCGGCATACGAGGTCAGCTCGATCTGGCGATAGCGTGAACCGAGATTCGTCAGCGAGACGCGGCGGATTTCGGCGTCATGCTCGGCCGACACCACCACCGTCAGCCGCGTGGCAATCGATCCGTCACGACGCGCGAACTCGGCCCGATCCTCGGAGTAGGCGACTTCGTAGCTGTCCGCTTCCATGCCGCTCGGCTGGTGGCCCGCCGACCACACCGCGCCGGTCTCCATGTCGCGAAGGAAGAGGTACGTGCCCCACGAGTCGCGGGTCACATCCTCGCGCCAGCGGGTCACGGCCATGTCGCGCCAGCGGCTGTAACCCGAGCCGGCGGCCGTGACCATGACGGCATACCGGCCGTTCGACAGTATGTGTGTGCGCGGCGTCGAGCCGTGTGGCGAGGTGAAACGCCGGAGGACCGGCGGCACGAGATCGCGCACCTCGGCCGCGCTCTTCACCTCTTCTGCCCTCGGCCGGGCAACGAGCACGTCGCGCGGCATGCGCTCCTGGAGCAGCAGCTCCGTCGCTTCGACGATCGGGTCCGAGTGGAAGCGCTCGACCATGGCGCGATTGTTGAGAACGTTGCCGAGGGCGACGAGGGCCATTCCCTGGTGATGCGCCATGTAGCTCTTCACAACCGCAACGGAGGCCCCTTCAGGCAGCCGCCGGGGCGTGTAGTCGAGGGCCTCGCGGAAGCCGTACCGGTCTCTCGCTCCGGCCTCGCTGAGTCGAGCGAAATTCCGGACGGCGGCTTTGGGCCGGACCATCGCGGCGAGCGCAGTCGCGTACGGGGCTACCACGATGTCCTCGCTCAGGCCGCGCTTGAGGCCGAGGCCGGGAACGCCGAAGCTCGAGTATTGATACGTGAGGGCCAGGTCGCGCTCGTTGAATGCCGACTCGGAGATGCCCCAGGGCACGCCGAGGCCGGCCGCATAACTCATCTGCCGAGCGACGACCAGCCGGTGTGTCTGTTCGAGCAGGCTGAGGGCAGGGGCGCGCATCACGAGGGCGGGCATCAGGTACTCGAACATCGAGCCGGACCATGAGATCAGCGCGGAGCCACGGCCGACCGGCGTCATCGCCCGGCCGAGCCGGAACCAATGGTCCGAGGGGATGTCGCCCTTGGCGATCGCCAGGAAGCTCGCCAGGCGAGCCTCCGATGCGAGGAGGTCGTAGTAGCTCGGATCCAGGGTGCCGTCCTGGACCCGGAAGCCGATCGAGAAGAGCTTGCGGGTCGGGTCGAACAGGAAGCTGAAGTCCATCTCCCGGAAGAGCTGCTGGGCGCGTGTGGAGATCGCCTGCAGTCGGCGAACGAGCATTGCGGCTGCCTGTGGGCCGTCGCCCGCTCCGCCCGCTGAGGGATCGGCCATCTCCGCGATGGTCGGAAAAGTCGTCAAGCCGGGAGTGGGGCGGGACAACGCCAGGTCCCTGGCATGGCTGGCGACGGCCAGGCGAGTCACCTCGGCCCATGTCGCGAGTTCGCCATCCGGCGCCTCTCCGCGCTCCGCGGTAAGGGCGGCGGCGATGTCGGAGAGCGTCCTGCCGAATGCGGACAACTCGGCCAAACGCGCGGCCCAGGCCTCGGGCGTTGCGGGCACATCGGAACCGACGTTGGGAGGCAACTCAAGGGCCTCCTCGACGTGCCGCCGGTGGAGCATCTCGCTTCTGCGCTGATAGCTGATAGCGCCGGCGGCCTCGCGAGTCAGCGCGATTCCGTCCCCGATACCGGCGAGCGCGGCCCCGACCGGAAGTGGTTGGTCGATCATCTGGCGGCACGCATTCGACATGGCGAGCAGGTGGCCGGCGAGATTGCCGCTGTCTACCGACGACACGTATGCCGGCTCGAGCCGGCGGAGATCGCGTGTGTCGTACCAGTTGTACAGGTGCCCGCGGAACCGCTCCAGAATTGCGATGGTTGCGAGTGTCGTCTCCAGACGATCCACCATATCGAGCGTGCCGATCCAGCCGAAGTCGCGTGCCGTCACCGTGGCAAGCAGGTACATGCCGATGTTCGTCGGAGACGTGCGATGAGCGATGGCGGGCGCGGGATCGTCCTGGAAGTTATCGGGCGGCAGGCCGTGCTCCTCTGGGCCGACGAATGCCTCGAAGAACCGCCAGGTTCGTCGAGCGGTCAGCCGGAGAGACCGGACGTCGTCCGGCGATAGCTGCTCCGCAGCCGATTCGGAAGGGGGCAGACTGACGACTCGGGCGACGATCGGAGACAGCAGCCACAGGACGATGAACGGCGCGGCGATCAATCCCGCACTCGGCTTGGCGGCCAGAACCAGGACCGCGGCGACCGCCGCGATCGCGACGCCGCCCGCCATCTGGCCGTAGAACCCGCGGGTGTCGAGATCCGGCCGGGCCTTGGCCTGCGCCCCGGTCGTCCACTCGAGAAGCTTCCGTCTGGTGGCGTAGACGCGCGCCAGCGTTCGCACGATCGCGTCGGACATCAGCCACGCCTGGTGTGCCAGGAAGACCAGGCCGAGGAGAACGTGGGACGCGGCCAGGGCGATGTCCCCGGCGATGGCTCGCAGGTGGCTGCGTCCGGATATTCCCGGCCGCTGGGGTCGCAGTCCGGCGAGGACGGGCAGCGCCTCGGGAAGGATCGCCGTGGTCAGGACGAACACCGTCCAGATACCGGCCGAAACGCCGGGAAGCGTCCACGCGGCAACGAGGGTGGCCAGCGTGAATGGCGCCGAGAGTGTCCGGCGCAGGTTGTCGAGCATCTTCCAGCGGGCCAGTCCGGGCATGAAATCCGCCCTGCGCCGGCCGGTCGCGTCGCAGTCCCGGCCGAGGATCCACGGCAGGAGCTGCCAGTCGCCGCGTGCCCAGCGATGCTGCCGAACCGTGGAGACCAGGTAGTTCGACGGGAATTCGTCGAAGAGCTCAATATCGGTCACCAGTCCGGCCCGCGCGAAGGTGCCTTCGAAAAGGTCGTGGCTCAAGAGCGCGTTTTCGGGCACGCGATCTGCCATCGCGGCGCTGAACGCGTCCACGTCGTAGATCCCCTTGCCGGTGTAGCTCCCCTCCTGGACCAGATCCTGGTACACGTCGGAGACCGCGGATGCGTAGGGGTCGATGCCGGCCGCTCCGGAATAGATTCGCTGGAAGATCGATCCGCCGCGTTCGGCCGGGAGCGTGGATGTGATTCGTGGCTGGAGCACCCCGTAGCCCTGGGTCACTCTGCCGGACACGGCGTCGAAGGTCGCCCGGTTCAGAGGGTGGGCGATCGTCCCGACCAGCCGACCCACTGCGCCCATCGGCAGGCGCGTGTCCGCATCGAGGGTTACGACGTAGCGCACCCCCGTCGGTGGCGTCGTGGCGCTGCGTCCCGTGGCCAGGATCCCGGTCGTGGCCGAGCCGCGCAGGAGCGCATTCAGCTCCTCGAGCTTGCCGCGCTTCCGCTCCCAGCCCATCCAGCAGCCCTCGGCCGCATTCCAGCATCTCTTGCGGTGGAAGATGAGAAACCGGGCCCCTCCGCCCGGAGCCTCGCCGTGGCGCTCGTTGAGCCGGTCGATCGCCGCGACCGCCGTCGAGAGCAGTTCGTCGTCACCGGGGACGTGCTCGTTGGGGGCGTCGAGCCAGTCCGACAGCAAGGCGAATCGAATGTCGCCGTCGCGGTTGGCCAGATAGTGAATCTCCAGCCCGCCGACGAGAGCCTCGGCTTCCGCCTCGCTGGTGAGGAGCATCGGTACGACCACGAGAGTGCGCATATGGGTCGGCACACCGTCATCCAGATCGAGCCGAGGCAGGGCTCGCGGACCCAGTACGTGAGTGACTTCCCAGTTGACGAGGGAGATCGCGAGGTCGGAGGCGGGGATGATCGCGAGAATCGCAATGAGAGCGGCCGCCAACCAATTCCCGGACAGCAGGAGTGGCACGGCCATGATCGCGGCCGTGGCCAGGACGAGGGTCGCGAGGTAGCCGCGCCCGGCGGCCCGGAGATACGCGCGCCGGAGTCGCCGGATCAACGGCGCCCGCACATGGAGGATTTGCTCGAACTCCGGCCGACCGTCGGAGATGAGGTAGTAGCCGGGGTCTCGCTTTCGCCATTCCGTCGAGGGTTCGGTGTCGTCGGCGGGCTGCGCCGCATCGGACACGGCGACCGCCTTCCGGGCGACCTCGACTTCGGAGAGGCCCGAAGCCCGCGACAATTCCTCGACCGCGTGCCGGTAGCGGTCTCGGGTGGCGAAGTCCATTTCCCCGAACGAACCGGACTCTCGCAGCACACCGTCAACGAGGCTCACGCTCTCGACGAACTGGGCCCAGTCGAACCACGAGATGAGGCGCATGCTCGTGATGACGTTCCGGACGGTCACGTTCATCGTGGCCTGTCGCTGGTGCTCGAGGCGGACAATCTCCTCGGCCATCGTCCCTTGTGTCTCGAGGAGCTTCTCGACCCAGCCGAGTGCGGGTGTGACCGCGGGGTCTTGATCGCGCAGGCGCTGGAATAGCTGGACGCGAGCAGCGGCCGACAGGGACTCGGGCGATACCCGGCGGAGCATCGCGGCGGCGGCCTCCGGCCTGACCTTGCCGAGACCCAGCAGGCCGTCGGCGAGCTCGTCCGCCTCTTGCCGGTCCGACCGGCTGCGTACGATCACTTCGGAGATCCGGCGCAGGTTGTCCACCAGGAGTATCCGGAGGCTGATGGCGATTGCCCAGAGCTCGCCTATCGTCAGAGGCTCGACGCTCTGATAGGCGCGCACCATGCGTCGCAGACTCTCCGGTTCGAAGCGGCTGTCCGTGTGCGCGACATAGGCCCAGGCGATGCCGAGGACCCGCGGGTAGCCCTCGAGATGGCCCGCCGCCAGCTTGGGCAGCTCCTTGTAGTAGTCCGGAGGAAGGTCGTCGCGGATCTCGCGGATCTGCTCGTCAACGATATGGAAGTTGTCGAGCAGCCACTCGGCGGCCGGTGTGATCGATTGCTCGTCCTTGATCGCACGCGCCAGAACGCCGTAAGCGTCAAGCAGGACGCGGCCATTCTCGGCAATGCGGGGCGCGACGGGACGTCCACGCCGCGGCGTGCTGGTCACCGTCTGGGCGGCGGCCAGGGTCTGGGCATGCTCCTCGAGCCGCTCCACGCTGAAGAGCTCCGCGAGGATCGGCTCTTCGAGATCGATGTGCGACCGAATCAGCCGGCGAGCGCCACGGGGCGGGTTCGGGAGGGGTTGGTTCGGTTTCATCGTCCTCAGACGATGAACGAGAGGAAGCCGAGCAGCAGGCCCAGGTTGGTCCAGTCGATCTTGCCAAACGAGAAGAAGCCGGCGGTCTCGAGTACGGCGATGGCGAAGCAGATGCAGGCCACGATGATCAGCATCGACTTGGGGTTACTGAACGTTGCGTTGTGCTGCATGGGTGTCCTCGGTTGCGACCCGGCTCGCTCTGCGTAGTTGGGCAAAGTCGGAGCCAGCCCTCCAGTTGGATCTAACCCCAAACTGGGCGATCGCCGTGAGGATGAAGACCCTTAGGAGTCGGGCGCAGACCGGTCATTTCGGCCGCTACTTGAAGTGAAGGTCGAGGCCGATCAGGACCAGCGGCCACGCGAGTACGGCGAGGATCGCCGAGAGGATCGGCATCGTTCGGTTGAGATTGGCGAAGTACCCGTGGCCCGACGCCACGATCAGGCCGATGACGAGATAGACGATGCCGACGATGGACGACAGCGGATCGGATCCCATGGTTGTTGTCCTGCCTTGTCTGCTCCCTGAGTGCCGCGGACCAAGCGTACGCGACTTTGGACGACTGGGCGTATTCCCATCCTCGTGGCCATGAGGCAACCGAGTCTAGGCTCGGACGACGGCATGGGAATCCATGCACGACTTGGGAACCACGACGGAGTAGCAGCCAAATGACCGATTTGCACGCCGAAGGCGCTACCAACAAGGCCAAGGGTCAAATCGAGGAAGGCCTCGGAAAGTTGACCGGCAACAGGCGTCAGGAAGTCAAAGGCAAGGTCAAGCAGGCCGAAGGCAATGCCCAGCAGACCGTGGCCGACATCCAGGATTCGGGCCGGCAGTCAACGAACCGGCGATAAGTCGCCGCTGGCGCGCGTCGCCGGCGCCACCTGAAAAGGAGGCAATCGGCGTCGTGACCAACAGCGTCCCAACAGAGGTGATTCCATCATGGGCATCATTACCTGGATCGTCCTCGGGGCGATCGTCGGGTTCATCACCAACATGGTCATGGGTGGGTCGGAAGGCGTCATTGCCACCATCCTTCTGGGCATCATCGGTGCGGTCGTCGGCGGCTACCTGGCCGGCACGGTCCTGGGTGTTGCCGATGTGACCGGCATCAATGTCGAGAGCATCGTCGTCGCCGTCATTGGCGGCGTGGTCGTAGTGGCAGCCTACCGGCTGATCGCGGGCCAAAGCTCCTCCGCGCAAGGCTAGGGCGACCCAACGGGCCGGTCGGCGTCACGACCCGACCGGCCTTGGATCCACGGCTCGAGCGGCTCGCCGGCGAGACCGAGCGTCAGTTGGACGCCGCGACCCCGCCGAGCTGCTCGGTGATCGCCGCTGCGGCGCTACGGATCCTCTCGGTCAGCTCAGGGACACGGCTGGGCGGGATGCGGTTGCCGAAGGCCCTGACTTCCAGAGCGGCCACGACGGTACCGCGCTGATCGAAGACGGGCGTGGCGACTGCGTTCACGGTGGGCTCGTGCTCGCCGAAAGCGGTCGCAAAGCCACGCGTGCGGACCCGTGAGATCTCCTCGAGCAGCAGGTCCACGCGGACGATCGTTCGCGGCGTGTACGGCGTGAAGCCGATCTTCGACAGGCGGATGAGATCGCGTTCAGGTCGGTGGCTCAGCAAGACCTTGCCCGGTGCCGTGGCATGTAGCGGCAAGCTCCTGCCCGTCCGGTCACGACCCATTTGCGAGGCGTCGAACCAGGCGATCGTCATGACGTTATCGCCTTCGAGCACTCCCAGAGTCGCCGTCTCCTTGACGGCGCGCGCCAGACTCGTGAGCGCCGGCAGGGCGATCGCGTGGAGGTCGAGCGTCTTCTCGGCGTGACCTCCCAGGCGAACCATCGCGAGCCCGAGGCGGTACTTGCCCGAGTCGTGGTCCTGATCTACGAGGCCGCGCTTGTGGAGCGTGGAAAGCAGCCGCGACGCGGTCGACTTGTGAAGCCCGAGGCGGTGGGCTATCTCGGTAACCCCAACCTCGCCGTCCCAATCGCCCAGGGCAAGAAGGAGCGAGGCGGCGCGGTCAACGGACCGGACTGAGTTTGCATCCGCTCTGGCAGTTGGAGCTGCCGGCGAGGCACCAGAGATGTGCTGAGAGGTCAATGTTGCGTCCACAGCCAAAGAACCTCGGAGTTTGGGTGTCGGGCGAGATGCTCTCCCGTGCCTCGCAGGCTATGTGTCGGCGGGTGGGTACGGCGAGGATGAAAACCCTCCGTACGGGTAGGTGCCAGGCGGGGTGCGGTCAGGCGCAGTCGCCCGGCGGATACGAGGCGTTCGGGTCGGGGACCGGGCCAAGCATCCGCACGCCATACCAGACATCGAGCCGGCCACAAGAGAGATCGACGCGAGCCCCGTCGCCTTTGATCTCGGTTCCGCCGTTGGGCACACTCGTCATCCAGTAGTCGCCCTGATGAACGACGAACGTCGAGAGCACCCGGCCGCTCGGCGATCGAGTCTCAACGTTCCAGGGCATGGCCGGCAGGCTGGCTATGATCGGATCCTCGTATCCCCCGGCTGGGATCGTCTCGATGGCCGAGCCATTCACAACGAGCGTCACCGGGATAGTGGTCCAGTTCCCGACGCTCAGCTTCATGTCCTGACTCGATCCCGGACTCTGGCTCGGCCCTGCCGTCGCTGCGCCATTGGCGGGCACACACCCCGCGAGTGCGATCGACAGCAGGAGTCCGATCAGACCGTCCAGCCACCTGTGTCTCATACGTTGTCCCTCCGTCCATCCTACGGGCGAAGACCGCCCGCGGATCAGCCGCGCGACCCACGGAAACGCGTGCCGTGACCGGAACGTATAGAGTCCTTCCGCCATGTCAGACGAACTCCCCGCCACGCCCGGAAGCACCGCTCGCGTCGCCAACCTCGCGTTCCCCGGCTCGATCCGGGGACTCCTGGTGGCCTCCGGAGCCGGACTCGCGATCGGCATGGCGACATCGGTGGCGCAGGGGTCGCTGCCCGATACTCTGGCGCCCCTGGCCAACTCGTCTGCGTCGTGGTGTCTCTGCGCCTTCGCCATTGCGATGGTCGAGCGGAAGCCGCAGTCGGCGGCGTTGGCCGGGTTCGTGTCACTTGTCGCCATGATCGCCGGCTACGCCTTAGCCACTGAGCTTCTCGGCAACCGGGCGGGGGCGGTTTCGCTGTTCGTCCGGTGGGGCGCCGCGGCAGTTGTGGCGGGACCCGCCCTGGGCGTCGGGGCCGCGTGGCTGAGGGGCTCGATCGGGCTTCGCCGAGCTGTCGGGATCGCTCCGATCGCAGGCATCTTGCTGGGCGAGGGGTTGTATGGGCTCACCGTGGTGGCCGCGACCACGTCCATCGGCTACTGGATCGGCCAGGTCGCGGTCGGTCTGGCCGTCGTAGCGCTCGCCGCGGTCCGACTTCGAAACGGGCCCCTGATTGCGTTGATGCTGGCCACGTCGGCTGTCGCGAGCGTCATCTTCTACGCCGCCTACACCCTCGTCCTGGGCCTGCTGATATAGCCGTCCGCGTCCGGCGCGTTCCCTACCCCTGGGGGCTGGCTTCAGACACCCGCGGGCGACGGACGAGTCCCAGGATGATGAATGCGACGCCCGACCCGATCACCAGCCATCCGATCAATCCCAGAAGCGGCGAGATCGAGTCCGACATGATGACGCGATATATGAGAAGAAGGCCGACGGCGACCATCAGCAAGTCGAGCCCCGCCGCAACCCAGTGGGATTCGCGCACCATCTCGGATGGCCTGGTAATCCACAGGCTGAGGAGGCCGCAGGCAACGATGCCGAAACCCAGGACGGCCCGGATGCCGACCACTGTGATCTGCGAGGTCACCGAAAGGGCGATCACCGGAAGGCCGACCACTATTCCGACCACGCCGCGAATGATCGTGAGATCACGCAGCTGACTGCGGCTGACGTGGAAACCCACGAGGCAAAGTCGCACGCCGTCCACGATCAACGCCGCAGAGACCGTCGCCCCGAGGATGAACTCCGCCCTTTCGCCGTCGGCCAGGAAGTAGATCCCGGCCACCATCAGCAGCAGCCCGATCGCCATGGCCGCGATCCAATTCAAACGAAGTGGGCTAACGCGAGAGACGACTGCATCAAGCATCTGAGTCATCCAACCAGTTGATGGGCGCGCGATTCGCGGACTCGCTGTGGCCGTCAACACGGCCTCGCTCGGACAGTCTGCCGCCGAGATGTTGGATCGTCATGACGGCACGTCATATGGGCCGCCAAGGGAACGCGGACCTGCTCAGCTGCGCCGACGCTCGTCCTTGCCGGTGCCTTCGCCCCAGCCCTGGTTGGAGAACGTAGGAATGAACCGATAGCCCGCGCCCGGGACGGTGGCGATGAATCGCGGGTTGCGGTAGCCGTTCTGCAGCTTGATCCTCAGGCTGCGGATGTGGCGATCGACGATGTTGCTCTCGGCGACGAAGTCCGTGCCCCAGATCGTGTCGAGGACTTCCTCTCTGGTGACGACCTGCCCGCTCCGGCTCGCGAGCAGGTACAGCAGACTCTGCTCGATCCCGGAGAGATGAACGATGGAGTCGCCCGCCCGCACCTGGCGGTTGAGGATGTCCACCTCGATCTCGCCGAGCTTGATCGTGGGGACAATCGGCCTATCGTTTCCGGTCGCGCGGCGGGTGATGACGATGGATCGGGCCAGCAGTTCCTCGGGCGAAAACGGCACGGTCAGGATGTCGTCCACGCCGAGGTCGAACGCCTTGAGCTTCGTCTGAAGGTCGCCGCGGCGAGTCAGGCCCAGAACCGGCGTTGCCCTCCGGCTCAGCTTGTTCGAGTTGCCGAGTCGGGCGAGCAGGGCCGTGCTGTCGTCGTGATCCATGTCTACGATGGTCATGTGCGGCTGCCACGTCGCGAGCATCTCCTCGGCTTGGGCGAGGCTGTTCACGGCCCGGACGACGAACAGACCGTGGTTCAGGGTCAGCTCGATCAGGTCCACGATCAGCTGGCGGTCGTGAAGGACGAGCGCCCGGTGCGCGTCGGCCAGCCGAGGTTCCCCAGGGCTCTCGATCACGGCCTTCCTTTCGAAGAACGGACTGTCTGTCCGAGGGCGATTCTAGCCCCGGCCCGCGATTCCGCAATCGATGAAGAGGGACGGCGCTCCAACTCGAGCCCTTGCGACACCCCGAGAGGTGCGCCTGGGAATGACGACCCGTAATGACGACGCCGGCCGGGTGCCCGCACACTGCACCGGGGCATGGCGCCCCCTGCTTCTTTCGGCCCACATCGAGTCCGCCCTCATGGGCCGACACCACAATTCCTGAGGCCCACGTGACTGGATTGCTGTCCCCCGAAGCGGTCGATATCGGCGACCCTCGGATCCAGCAGTTGCAGGCGGCCGCGGCCCGAAAGGGCGTGACACTGGACCTCCGGCCCCTGCGCCCCTCGACGCGGACACCCACTGTCGAACAGATCGCTTCGGAAGTGGGCTGCGAGGTTGGTCAGGTCGTCAGCTCCAGCCTGTGCCTGGCGCCATTGCCCCGCGGCCTCTGGAGACCGGTCGTGTGCATGACGGCGGGGCGCGGCGAGGTCGCCCTCGAACTGCTGGCCGCCGTAACCGGCGAGGTCGAGGTGCGCGTGGCCACGATGCGAGAAGCCCTCGACCTCTTCGCCTGTTCGCCCGGCCTGATGCCGGCCTTCGGATACGGCCGCGATGTCTCAGTCGTCATGGACCAGGATCTGGGCGGATGCCAGTGGGTTTGGGCTCCGACCGGCCTGGCCTCCGCAGTCTTCCGCATTTCCCCCAGCACGCTTCGGATGCTTTCGAATGCCATCGTCGCGCCGGTAGTCATGACCTCGAAGGTCAGGTCGGTGGAAGGCTTCGAGGGTTCTGCGGTTCTCGGGTTCGGGGCGACCTAGACCTTAGCTCGGCAGATTGCGCGGCGCAGGTGAACCTGCAAACTCGCGCATGCGCGCAAGCAGCTGCCGGTCGGTGACCGGCCCGCTCTTCTCGAGCCCGACGCGCCTCTTGTGGCCGCGCGCCTGATCGCCGGTCCGGACCTGGTCGGCGAAATGCTCGACAACCTCTCCGTCGCCCATCAGCAGAACATCGTCCTGCTCGGGCACAACCGACGCGACGCGTTCGAAGAAGAGCCGCATGTGCTCGTCGCGACGTCCTTCGCCTTGCGGATGGTCCGCGGTCGGCGGGCGCCCGGTCGAGCGGTGACGGCCCGCGACGTCGGAATCTATTTCCTCGCGGCTGACGAGCCCGTCGGGGCCCAGCCGGAGAACGGTGGCAAGCGACGCGGACATCCAGACGCCGGTGGTTCGTTCCGTGGGGGCAGTGGGTGAGCTCATAGCATGAGTGTGCCGCCACGCCGCGGTCGAGTCATGACGGACCGTCATGCAGGCACGAGCAGGTAGAGACTGGCGTCCCCCACGCAGACGATGACGACGTGGGTGCCGTCGCTGACCACCCAGGCGAAGTTCGCAGGCATCCTGGCGACGGCCGCCGGCAGGGTTTCAGGCTGCCAGCTCTTACCGTCGGTCGAGGTCCATACCTGCGGCGCCCCAACCGAACCGCCCGTCGTGTTGGCCAGGCCGCCGGTAGCGGCGATGTAGCCGTTGGGGCCCTTGGCGAAGTTCGGGGCCTGTCCCTTGCCGGGCGCCTCGGTCTGAGAAAGGGTCTGCGCGAGTGTCCAGTGGAGCCCGTCCTGGCTCGTCCACGTTACTTGGCGAGTCGTCTCGTCCACCGATCCGAACGACACGTAGCCGCCGCCGGTCGCCTCGAGCACGGTTCCGATACGGTAGTACTCATATCCAACCGAAGTCGGACCGGTCCAGGTCTGCGTCCAATTCACCCCGTCGGGCGAGAACCATGTCGCCGGCCGCCCTGTGAGCAAGCCTTCGAGGGCGTAGCCGCCGGCCACCGAGATCATCGCGTCCACGCGGGCGTTGAGGGGCAGCCCAATCGGCGTCACGGGCTTCCAGCTCGTTCCCTCGGGACTGCTCCAGAACAGGTTCGAGCCGGTCTGCGTGAAGGTTTCGGCGACGTATCCGCCCGGCCCCCGGGCCACGTTGTAGACGCATTGGGGACCGCTTCCGTCACCCGGGAGTATCTCGCCCTTCCAGGTCTTGAAGTCGGAGGTCGTCCAGGACATGAACGAGTTGGCCCCGTCACCCGGTCCGCCGTAATTGGAGCAGCCGACGGCGACGGCCGTCTTGCCCGAGTAGGCCACGGCCTCCACGGAGCCGTGCAACGTGGACTGCGTCGTCCAGATCGCGCCGTCGGACGAGGTCAGAACTTCGCTCTCCGCCTTGAAGTCCTTGTCCTGCCGCACGATAAAGGCCACGAAGCCTCCGTCCGGTCGCGCGAACACGGATGGGCCGCCCGGCGAGGCCTCGCCCGGTTGCGGGTTCGGCAGCTGGCCGGTCACGAGCCGCCAGCTGGAGCCCGACGTGGTCGTCGAAGTTGACGTCGGGGCAGGCGTAGTACTGGCCGCGCCGCCGAGCGTTGGACTCGATTGCCCGGCGGGCGAGTGCGAGTAGCTGAACACGGAGGCGGCGACCATGGCCAGGATGGCCACGGCGGCGGCGGCGCCAAGAAGTCTGGCCACTCGGCCGGCCGGCCGCGACCCGGATCGATAGCCCGCCGGCCGAGTCGCCGTGACGGACTCGAGTGTCTCGCGCAAAGAGGATGGCGCCTGAGTCGGCGCCGAACCCGCGAGCCAGGCCCGGATGGCCTTCTCGTCGGATGTTTCCTCGACCTGTGGACCGTTCATCGGGAGGCCTCCTCGAAGGGTGCCATCGCTGTTCGCATTGACTTGAGGGCGTAGTGAAGCCGCGACTTCACAGTTCCGGCAGGGACCGCCAGCCGCTCGGCGATCTCGTCCACCGAAAGGTCACGCCAGTAGCGCAGGACGACGACGATCCGCTGATCGGGCGTCAGGCGCTCGAATGCCGGAGCCAGCTCGATCCGGCTCAGGGCGCCGGCGTGGGCGTCGGCGGCCGGTTCGGTCATCGCGTCGGCCAGCTCGACGACGCGAATAGTTCGAACGTGGCGCAGGCGGTTGCGGCAGATGTTCACGAGAATCCGATCGAACCAGGCGTCGAAGCGGCCGGGATCGCGAAGACTGCCCCAGCTGGACCAGGCGCGTGCGATCGCCTCCTGAGTGGCATCCTCGGCCTCGTCGCGATCGCGCAGGACGAGGGTCGCGAGGCGATAGCTCTGCAGCAGCCGAACGTCGTCGAAGGCGGTGAAGGCTTCGAGCCTCCGGCGGCGCCAGACGCGGTCGAGGGATGGCTCCCCTGGATGAGCGTCACTGGTGTCGATCGAGTCCAGTAACGGCTCCTTCACGTCCCGCAGAAGTTGCAATCGAACCTCCCGCGCCATTCTGGCGGCCCTCGGCATCGCGCCGCACGGCGCTATACACACCAGACACGCCGGGGATCTCGAACGTTCAATGGGCCGGCGCGGCGAGCGAGCCGCATCGGAGGTTATGTCGCGGCCAAACACCGGAACGCCCCTCCTGCGTTTGCAGGCGGGGCGTGATAGTCACCGGTTGGTCGGGCCGAGATCGGGCCCGGGCTAGATTCCCTTCAGCAGGACCCCCAGGGCAAGGATCGCGTACGCCACGAGTGCGATCCAGACCACAGCGAGGCTCTGAAAAGGGTTGTTGATGATGCCCGCGGCGATCAGGAACGCGATGGCCGCCACGATAAGGGAGACGATGAACGTGACTTCCTTTGGACGAGTGAGATGCATAGGTCTCCTGGGGCGATCAGTAGCGGACTTGCGGGTCCGGCACGAATCCTGACCGACGCTCTCGAAGCTAGACGGGATCTGAGGACGACCGCGAGGATGAGAACCCTCTCCTCGCCGGCAGGATAGAGCTGACTGATGGGCGGGATGCCATCCTCGCAGCGGGTCGCGGATCCCGCCAATGTTGCGAAGGAGGCATGAGCCCTCGCCGCTCGAGGCAGGTTCCCAGGAGCCGGCGTTGTGGCGTCAAGGCGCACCTCTCGGGCGCAGGTTGAAGCGCACGGTCGGCATCTAGGAGACTCATGGACACCGTCGACTACAAGGAAGAGCACCTCGAACAGGCGATCGCTCACGTCACGGGCGGCGAGGCGCCTGCCGTCAATCCCCTTGGCGTCGATGCGCCGACGTCCATTCCAATCCACGCAACGGACGAGCTACCGCAGGACTGCCGAGGGCACGCGGACAGCCTGGAAGACTGGACGCATCCGACCAAGCCGACGGCCGATGCCTCAGCTGATGAGCTGGTCCGTCACGCTCAGTATCTGGAGTGGCGAGCGGGGCTTCTGACCGGCAAGGCAACGGCCCTCCGCTCGATAGCAGCTGCCCGGTAAGGTCGAGCAGCAGCGGCGGTCAGCCGTCCGACGTCCGGACGTGGGCGACCGACCTGGCTAGTAGTTCCTCCAGCACCGCCGGGTCGACGTCGCCGACCTTCTTGAGATAGAGACAGCCGCCCCCCGTCCTGTGTTTGCCGAGCCGCGCCAGCAGGTCGGCATACGTGTCGAGCCCGCCGGCGAGGTAGATCGACGTGTTCGCCTTTCTCGGCGAAAAGCCGATCTCCATCCACTCGAGATCGCGGCCGCTGGCGTACCGCACGTGACGCCGGCCGAACCCGACGATCGCCTTGCCCCACATCTCCGGCGGTTTGCCGGTGACGCGCGACAGCATGTCGCACACGGTCTGCGCGTCGGCCCGGCGCCCTTCGTCCGGGATCGACGCCAGGAACTCGCGGGGGTCGTCGTTGGTCAGTTGGGTCTTGAGTTCGGCCACTGAGCGCTCCTGAAGGCGGGCTTTCGCGATCATGGTGCGCCGGGCCGTCCGCCCCTTGAAGCGAGCGGAGCGGATGTCCCGTACCTCGGCCGAGCCGCCGAACAGGTCAGCCTCCCATGGGATCGGCCGACCCGGACAGCTCCACAACTGCGTTCCACAAACGACGCCGGTCCGCTGCCGTGAGCCTGGTGCTCGGAAGGCGGTCGAAGGGCCGCGGCCGGCGGTCGAGGTAGAGCTTGCCGCCTCCCGCATCCGGTCGCGTCGCCAGCCAGACGATCGTGTCCGCCCCTTCGGCCGGGCTGCGCAGAATTCGCCGCATCCGTCGGTGGAAGCCGGGCAGGGCCTCGGCCAGCCCCGGCGTGTCTGCCCAGCCGGGATGCATGGCGTTCATGGTGACGTGGATTCCGGCTGCGGCCAGGCGCCGGTCCCACTCTCGCATCAGCGCCACCTGGATCCGCTTCGCCCGGGCATAGGCTCGCGCTCCGGACCATGGTTCTCGTTCGTACTGCAGGTCGTCGAGGCGAACGGGCTGTGTGTACATCCCGCCCGAGGTCACCGAGACGACCCGCGCTCCCGGCGTGCGCGCCATCAGTGGCATGAGCCCCGCCTCGAGCGCAAATGGGCCCACCACGAGCGTAGCCAGCGTGGCCTCGATCCCGTCCGGCCCAACGGTGCGTCCCGGGAATATGGCTCCGGCGTTGTCGATGAGCACGTCGAGCCGCGGCTCGGTGGCGAGAACCCTGGCCGCTGCAGCCCTTACCGATTCCAGCGAGCCCATGTCCGCCACGACCGTCGGGAAGCGATCCTCGCCGTGCTCATGCACCAGCGAATCTCGGAGCGCGGCCAATCGGTCGGGGCTTCGGCCGACGAGGATCACCCGGGCGCCGAGCGCCGCAAGGGCTTCGGTCGCCGCTCGCCCGAGCCCCGATGTGGGGCCCGTGACGAGGACGGTCCGTCCCGCCATGGAATTCGGTGCCGGCGAATCCCATCCAAACAGCCGCCGACGGAGAACTAGTCCGGGGCGAGCGAAGCTGCCGACGACCGTCAGCTCGAGCGCCGCGTCGAGAAGGTTCCTCGGATCCAATTTCAACCTCACAGGAGATCCTCAATGACCAGGCTTCACCAAGAGATCGAAACTCCGCTGTCGTTGGATGTTGCATTTCCGTTTGTCGCGGATTTCGCGAACTCGAGTCGCTGGGATCCGGGCGTCGGGTCGTCGGAGGCAATCGACCCGGGTCCCGCGGCCGTCGGCTCGCGATACCGTCTGATGGTCCGGATGGGCGGACGGCTCGCCCCGATGGAATACCGGGTCTCCGTCCTTGAGCCGATGCGCCGCGTCGTGCTGACGGGTTCGGGCTCGGGTGTCTCCGCCGTAGACGAGATCCGCTTCGAGCGATCGGGGACCGGCACGCATATCGACTACACGGCCGACATCCGGCTGGGCGGGCTGCTGAGGTTGGTCCAGCCCCTTCTGGGCGGCTCGTTCCGGAAGATCGCCAGGGACGCACTGGCCGGAATGCAGAAGACGCTCGGCGAGATGGCGGCCAAAGAAGAGTCGATCCGGTAGGAACGCAATCCATTCTTCCTTTGGCTTCGAACAGGGTCCGATGGACAGAATGAAAGTTGCCGTAGTCGGTTCCGGGATCAGCGGCCTGACCGCTGCGTACGTGCTGAACGGCGAGCACGACGTCCGGTTGTTCGAGCGAGAGCCCGCCGCCGGCGGGCATACCGCCACCGTCTCGATCCAGACGGATCGCGGACCGGTCGCGGTGGACACCGGCTTCATCGTCTACAACGAGAAGACATATCCGCTCTTCACGCGGCTCCTGGCCGAGCTCGGAGTGGAGACGCAGCCGAGCGACATGTCGTTCGGGTGCACCTGCGCCGCCTGCGACCTCGAGTTCAGCAGCCGGGGGGCGGGTGGCTGGTTCCCGCGGCCCGGCACCGTGCTGCGGCCGTCGCACTGGAAGATGATCCGCGAGGTTCTGCGCTTCTACGGCGATGCCCGCTGGCGCCTCGACCTGGGCGCGGACTCACGAGACACCCTGGGCGACTTCCTGGACCGCGGTCGGTACGGCTCGGCCTTCCGCAACCATTTCATCGTGCCGGTGACGTCGGCGGTCTGGTCCACGGCGGCCGATCGCATCCTCGATTTCCCGGTTGACTACCTTCTCCACTTCCTCGACAACCACGGCCTGATCGGATATCCGAGCAAGGTCAAGTGGCGAGTCGTCAAGGGCGGCTCGAACGAGTACGTGAAGAAGATCGTGGCCGCTCTGCCCGACGGCGCGGTGCGCCTGGACAGCGGCGTCGTGTCGGTTACACGGGACGCGGACGGCGCCACGGTGACCACGTCCGACGGAACCGTGGAGCGGTTCGACGCCGTGGTGATGGCCACTCACGCGGACGATGCCCTGACTCTCCTGGGTGACGCCGACCTCGTGGAACACAACGCGCTCTCGGGCTTCGACTACTCGCGCAACATGGTCGTGCTGCATACCGACGAGCGCGTCATGCCGACAGCCGGGCGGGCCTGGGCTTCCTGGAACGTGGACGTCGCCGACTGCCGCCGCCCCGGCGGGGAAGTGACGATGACCTATCACATGAACCGGCTGCAATCTTTGCCCGGTCCCGAGCAGTACTTCGTTACGCTGAACCCGGAGAAGGAGATCGAGGCCGACCGCGTGATCGTCGCCCGGGAATTCAGCCACCCGATGTACACGTTCCGTACGCTCGACGCACAGCGGGATCTCCGCGCCGCCCAGGGCCGAAACAGGACCTGGTACGCGGGCGCGCACCTCGGCTACGGCTTCCACGAGGACGGCTGCCGCTCCGGCTACGAGGCCGCGGCGATGGTTTCGGCCTCGATCGCGGAGCTGGCGGCATGAGGTCGCATCTTCTGGCGGGCAAGGTCCGGCATCGCCGCTCGAGCCCATTCGTCTACGAGCTCGAGCACGACGTGTGGTACTTCGCCCTTGATCTCGACGAGATCGACGCTGTGGCTTCGAAGCTCAGGCTCGTGAGCCGGAACCGGCGCAACGTCCTGTCCTTCCGCGACGACGACCACATGATGCCCCCGGCCGATTCGCTCGCGGCATCGGTGCGGGCGCACCTTTCGGACAACGGCGTAGACGCGGCGGACTGGCACATGACGCTCGTGACCAACCTGCGAATCCTGGGCTACCTCTTCAACCCCGCCAGCTTCTACCTGTGCCGCGATGGCGGCGGCGAACTTCGCGTCGTGATCGTCGAAGTGAACAACACGCACGGCGAGCGGCGGCTGTATACGCTATGGCCGGCGCGTCGAGGCGACGAGCACACTGCCTCGATGGATAAGGATCTCTACGTGTCGCCATTCATCGACATGGATGCGGGCTACACGGTCCGGATCTGGGATCGCCCGAAGGAACTCCGGATCGCGATCAACGAGACCGAGCACGGCTCCCCCCTTCTGACGGCGAGCCTGGTCCTCCGGCGCCTCCCGGCAACCAATCGGGTGGTCGGGAGGCTGCTGCTCCGCTACCCATTCGTGACGCTGAAGACCATCGGCGCGATCTACTGGCACGCCCTGCGCCTCTGGCTCAAGGGCGCGGCATTCCACCGCCACGGGGCGGCGATGGTCCACCCGGCCAGTGTCGCCGCCGTCCTGCCGCCCGGATCGGAGATAGTTCGATGACCGCCCAAACCGCTGCCACTACCCACGCCTCCGAACGGCGCGGCCCCGCCCGCCTGTCGGTTCTCGAAGCCGCCGCCTGGCGAGCGGCTCTGGCGATGGCCTCACGCATCCGGATCGGCTACCTGACGGTCGTCGAGCCGGACGGCCGGCGCCACGCGTACGGCGACGAATCCTCCGCTCTCAAGGCCGAGATACGAGTCCACGATAGAGCGGCCGCCCGGCGGATCACGCTGCACGGCGACACCGGCGCCGGCGAGTCCTACATGGACGGGCAGTGGTCGAGCCCCGACCTCGCCGCCCTGCTATCCCTGGCCGCGCTCAACCGCGAGGCGATGGATCTGGGCGGCGGCCCGTGGCACGCCCTCACCCAGCTGCCGCGGACGCTCCTGCATCGATCGCGGCGCAATTCCGTCTCGGGCAGCCGCAAGAACATCGCCGCCCACTACGACCTCGGCAACGACTTCTACCGCCTGTTCCTCGACGAGACGATGACCTACTCATCGGCCGTGTTCGAGTCGCCGGACCAGTCGCTCGCGGATGCCCAGCGGAACAAGTACCGCCGCATGGCCGAAGGAGCCGGCCTGCGGCCGGGAATGCACGTCCTGGAAATCGGCTCGGGCTGGGGTGGCTTCGCGATCTATGCCGCGAGCGAGCTCGGCTGCCGTGTGACGTCGGTCACTATCTCGAAGGCCCAGCGCGACCTGGCAGTCGAGCGGGTAAAGGCCGCAGGCCTCCAGGATCTCGTGGACATCCAGCTCCGCGACTACCGCGATATCGAAGGAACTTACGACGCCATCGTATCGATCGAAATGCTCGAGGCCGTTGGCGCCGAGTATTACGAGGCGTTCTTCGCGGCCTGTGATCGAGCGCTGAAACCGGGCGGAAGAGTGAGCCTGCAGACGATCGCCTTTCCGGACGTCGCCTATGAGCGGCAGAGGCGGGGGGCCAACTGGATCCAGCTGTACATATTCCCGGGCGGCCTTCTGCCGTCCCTCGCGGTCATCGAGAGGTCGCTTCACAGGACCCGGCTGCTGGTCTCCGGCGTGACGGACATCGCCCCGAGCTACGTCCGCACCCTGCAGGAGTGGCGCAGCCGCTTCATGGCGAACCTCGACTCGGTCCGCGCGCAGGGCTTCGACGAGCGCTTCATCAGGATGTGGGAGTACTACCTGGCGATAAGCGAGATCGGCTTCGACACGGGCCTGACCCAGGACTTCCAGCTCGTCCTGGAGAAGAAGCGAGGCCTCGAGGTCTGACCGGCGGTCAGCGTTTCTCGCCGGTCAGCGTTTCTCGCCGTTCAGCGCCGATCCACGTCCCCTGGGGATAGGGACAGCGTGCGCGCGAACTGCTGCGCGTCGGCCAGTGAGTGGCACACAACGTCCGCCCCCGGCAGGGTCTCGATGGCGGCGACGCCGTTCCCGCCGATCATCAGCGGCAGCTCGGCCCCGGCTTCGCCGCGGGCCCTGATGGCGTTGACGGCCCGGCGGAGTGCCTCGAGCCGATCGGCCGTTCCGATGGACAGGGCCACGAGGTCCACTTCCCGGGTCGAGATGAAGCTCACGAGGTCATCCTCGGGGACGTTCGCGCCGAGGTTCTCGACGTGCCAGCCATCGTCCTCGAGGATCTGGGCCAGGCAGACGAGGCCGGCGACATGCTGTTCCATCTCCGGGGCAGCGAGCACGGCCGTGGGTCCGATGCGCGACTCGGGAGTCTCGGGTGGTCTCACCTTCGACAGCGCCTGATTGAGCGCCACGCTGGCCAGGTGCTCGACCGATATCGACCACTGGCCTTCCTGCCAGCGAATTCCCACCAGCTCCATGGCCGGCCGGACAACCTCGTCGTAGACCTCGACCCTGGAGCGTTCGGCCAGGGCCTGGCCTATTACCCAGGCCGCCATGTCGTCGTCGCCGTCGGCCAGGAGCGAGGCGAGAAACTCGGGCGCGGCGATGTCGCCGTTTGGCGCTATCTGGGCCGGAACCTGGGGCAGCTCCGGCATCGGCGAGTCATTCATTGTCAGGATCCTCCTGCCGCTGCCGTGGGCTCGGCATCGAAGGGTGCCGTCACGAACCGCGCTGTTCTCATTGCCTGTTCGATGATCGAGCCAAACCGGATTGCGCATCGAGCCAAACCGGATGGCGTGTTGTTCGAGCTTCTCGGTGATCGCCAGGGGCCTGCGGCGCCTGGGATGCCGCGCGACCCGCCGCCGACTCCGGGCGACACGCCGCCATCGGCCGTCGGCTCGCCTTCCGCGAGATCGGTCTCCAGCGCAGCTCTGAGTCGAAGCAACGCCGTCCGGATGCGTGTCTTCGCCGTCCCGAGCGGAATCGCCTCGCGTTCGGCAACCTCGACGTGGGTCAGCCCCTGGATGAAGGCGAGGCTGAGTGCCCGCCGCTGATCCTCGGGCAGGCTGCTTATGGCGTCGTTGAGTCGCTCGCGGCGAAGCCCCCGCCAGACCTCATCGTGAACGTCGTCCGGTGCCTCGTACAGCTCGAGGTCCACTTCGGCGGTGTGGCGCTTGGCCGCGGCCTCACGTCGCACGGCGTCGATCGCCTTGAAGCGGGCCAGCGTGAACATCCACGGCCCCAGCGAACCACGCGCGGGGTCGAACCGGCGCGGATCCTGCCACACGGCCATGAAGGCGTCCTGGACCGCTTCCTGTGAAAGCCGCTCGGAGCGGGTCACGCGCATAGCCACGGAGTACATGCGCGGCGCGAAACGCTCGTGCAGGATCTCGATGGCTTGCTGGTCGCCGGCCGCGATCCGGGCCAGCAGTTCCGTGTCCTCCACCACCGCCTCGCAGCTGGCGGCAGTCGATAGCCGCCGTATGGAGTCGAGTATATCGGGCGTCTCCGCCACGGCCGCCCGCATCTGTCCGACGTCGTCATTACGTGTTGTCATCACGGCACCTTCAACCGCGTCCAATCTGAACCGGCGGATATCTCGAACTGGAGTAGACAAACCCGCTTGGAGGCGCACATGACCGCAACTGTCGCATCACCTATTCCCGCCGATCGCTCCTTCGGACTGTTCCGATGGAACGCCGTTCTGGCGGTGATCCATTTCGTGCAGTTCGCCGCAATCCTGGGTCTCTCCTTCGCGAAGAGCCCGGTGGTGACGTCGCCCGTGGTCAGCACCTACCTGCGGTTCGATAGCGCGACCAGCCACCTGGTAACCGCCCAGCGCCACGTCTGGGATCTGCCGATCGGGCCGGCCGTGGCCCTGTTCTTCCTCATGAGTGCCATTGCCCACTTCAGCATGGCCTTCCCGGCCCGGCGCTGGTACGAGGCTCATCTCGCTCGCGGCCAGAACCCGATCCGCTGGGTCGAGTACTCGTTCAGCTCGAGCGTGATGATCGTGGTCATCGCCGCTCTGGCGGGCGTCCAGGAAGTGGGCACGCTGATCGCCGTCTTCGGCGTGAACGTGGCCATGATCCTGTTCGGCTGGAGCATGGAGATCGCCAACGAGGGCCGCGAGCGGCCGCAGTGGCTGCACTACATCTTCGGCTGCATCGCCGGCGTCGTTCCGTGGCTGGTCATCTTCGTCACCATCCTGATTTCGGCCACGGAGCCCAACTCGGCGCCCATCCCGACCTTTGTGATTGCCATCTTCGTGACGCTCTTCATCGGCTTCAACGTCTTCGCGATCAACCAGGTTCTGCAGTATCGAAAGGTCGGCCGCTGGCGCGATTACCTCTACGGCGAGCGCGCATACATGCTCTTCAGCCTGATAGCCAAGTCCCTCCTGGCCTGGCAGGTCTTCTTCGGCACGTTGCGGCCGTAGACAGCCGCGGCGCCGGCATGGAGGCGGTCAGAGTGGTGGTAGACGACCTGCTGCAGCGCGGCTACGTCTACTACCGGACCGCCCCCGTCGGCGGAAGCTTCGACCCCGGGTTCCTTCCGGAGCTATCGCCATCCGAGATGCTCGCCCTGGGCGTCTTCGGCGGGAAGTACATGACCGACTGCCGGGAGGAGTTCCCGCCCGAATGGTTCGCGACGGCCAGGCTCAGCCCGACTCGGAGCGACCCGGCCGTCAACTTCTTCGGCGTCCATGCTTCCAAGTCGCTCGCGTATTGGCGCGCCCGGGGCTGGATCTACCCGGAGGATCCGCGGGGCTGGTTCCAGTGGTACTGCCGGTATTACATGGGCCGGCGCTGTCCCGACGACGCCCGCCAGATCAGGCGCTGGAAGGCGATGTCGCGCCACGTCGCGCAACTGCGCAGGAATTGCCTGCCGGGCGACGTGGGCTGTCGCGTTCGCCAAAGGCAGGCGCTGCTCCACTGGGCTTACGACAGCCGCTACATCTAGAAGATATGGGCCCTGCACGACGTCGGCGAATACGCCGCAGCGGTGATTGCGCACTTGCGCAAGGATGCGAATAGCTCTACCATCGAGTGCGTCCAGATCGGCCGTCACAGGAGTCGCCAAGTGGCCATTCAGCATGCAACAGACGAGACCTTCGAGAAGCTCGTCCTACAGAGCGAGAAGCCGGTCGTGGTTGACTTCTGGGCCACCTGGTGCGGTCCGTGCCGCATGGTCGCGCCCGAGCTCGAGAAGCTCGCGGAGAAGTACGAGGGCGTGGTTGACGTCGTCAAGGTAGACGTAGACGCGAACCCGATGATTTCCGGCGCTTTCGGCATCCAGAGCATCCCGACGATCGCCTTCTTCAAGCCGGGCGAGCAACCTCGCGGCGTGCTGGGCTTTATGCCTCTGGCTCAGCTCGAAGAAGCCTTCGGTCTCGCCGGCCTCGTCGAAGCCGCGTAGCCCCTCGCGCGTTGTCTGGCCCGCTAAGCTAGACCGTGCCGGCCGGGAAACACGCTCCGTACACGCGACATCCCGGCCGCCGACAGGGGAGGAGCATTCTGGTGGACACCGTCCTGGGCGTGCTGGTTCTCGTCGTCGTCGCCGCCTGCGTCTACTGGGCGATCCACGTCACGGGCTACTCGCTACCGATCTTGAACGGAGTCCAGAGCGAGGGGACCATCCTGGCCTGGCGAGACACGGGGATGATGGAGAGCCACGGCGCTGGGAGCCTCGGCTCGACGATATACGACCTCCAGCTCGAGGTCGCGCCCGTTCGAGGCGGCGCGCCCGTCACAGCCCATGTCAGAGCCCAGCTCGACTCCTTCATGGATCCAAGCATCGGCGATCGAGTCCCGATAATCATCTCCCCGACGAACCCCAGACGCGTCAAGGTGGACCACTCGCGGTTGGCTCCGCCTGTGGACAAGGGCTGGCACACTGCCACCGGCTCGGCGCCCGATGCCGGCCCCGCGGCCGAGGCCGGCCCGACGGGCGAGAAGCCCGGCCTCGACTTCTCCTTCGACGCCGACATGAACCCGACGACGGCCAGCCTGGACGACGTAGTCGGCGGGGTCACGACGGGGACGCAGAAGATCATCCACAACAGCGCGGCCGAGATCCTCGCATCGGGAGCTCGCGGCACCGCGGTGATCACCAGCTGCCAGCCTCTCGGCAAGACGGTTCGCCAGATGAATCCGCACGCCACGGCGCACCTGGACGATCCGGAGTGGCTTTTCACGGTGAAGGTCACGGTTCCCGGCAACGGCACGTGGCCGGCAGTCATGGGCCACTACGTACCGCAGGCCAAGGCAGGCATTGTCGGTCCCGGCGTGAAACTGGCCGTGGCCGTCAACATGGCCGACAAGATGAACGAAGTGGCCATCGATTGGGACCAGTCGCCCCTACCGTAAGCGTTCGGGCGCGATAAGCCCCACCTGTGTCTTGCGGTTTGCTCTAGCAGGCGGCCGGCCCGAGCAACTTGCCGGTAGCGTCGAGTCCATAGCCGTACGGATACACCGCACCCTGACACGCCGACTTGCCGGTGCGCGGGGCGTCGTTCGGAGTCTTCGGCCATGTGTAGGGCGTCGTGCCCGAGAACGGCTTGGAGCCCAGCAGGACTTCGGCGAGGCCTTCGCCTTCGGTGCCGGGGAGCCAGGCTTCGACGATCGCGTCGGCCTTGCCGGCGATCCCAGACAGCATCATCGGCCGGCCCGACATGATGACGACGATCAGCTTGGTGACCATCGGCTTGACCTTGTCGATGACGGCGAGGTCTTCGGCCGGGAGTTCCAGTGTGGCCGAGTCGCCGACACCCTCTGCGTACGGCCGCTCCGCGACCACAACGATGCCGACGGCGGCGTGGGTTCCGGCGGTGAAGTCGCCCGTGGCGTTGAAGTTGAGCTGGCTGCCGAGCTTCGCGCCGAGGGCGGCCTTGAGGGTTGTTCCCGCGGTTACGTTGCCCGTCTGGCCCTGCCAGCTGAGGGTCCAACCGCCGGAGGCGATGCCGATGTCGTCCGCACCGACGCCGGCCAGGAGCACGGAGCTGCCGCTCGCGACGGGCAATACATTCGCGCCGGTCTTGAGCAGGACGGCCGATTCGCTCACGGCCATACTGCCGATCGCGCGATCGGCATCGGACCCGACGCTGCCCCAGTTACCGGCGGGCGGCATCGGGTTCTCGAACAAGCCCATCTCGAACTTGACACGAAGGATGCGGGTCACCGCGTCGTCGATCCGCGACTGGGCGACGTCGCCACTGGAGACCAGGCCCTTGAGCGTGGACTGGAACTTCCGGTAATCGTCCGGAACCATGGCCATGTCTTCGCCGGCGTTGATCGCGGCCTTGACCGAGCTCGAGTAGTCGCTGGGAGCGATCTGGTCGATGGCGCCCCAGTCGGAGACCACGAAGCCGGTGAATCCGAGCTGGGTCTTGAGAACGTCGGTGATCCAGTGTTTGTCACCGGTCACCTTGCCGCCGGACTGGGTGCCCGAGAAGGTGGTCATGATGATCCTGGCGCCGTTCTCGACCGCCGCCTTGTAGGGCGGCAGGAAGAGGCTGGTGATCTGGGCGTCGGTCATCTGGTCGACGCCCTGGTCCAGTAGGTAGGGGCCTTTGGGGCCCTGGGCCGTGGAGCTGCCGTAGGCGGTTCCGCCATCGCCGAGGAAGTGCTTGGGGTCGCCGACAACCGTGTTCGGGCTGGTCAGGCCGGTCCCCTGCAGGCCTTCCAGGCACGAGGAGCCGAGCCCGCTGACCAGGTCGGTGTTCTCGCCGTAACCCTCGTAAGTGCGGCCCCATCGGACATCCTGTGGTACGGCAACGACGGGACCGAAGGTCCAGCGAACGCCCGATGCGTACATCTCGGCCGCCGTGACCTGGCAGACTTGCTGCACGAGCGAGGGATCGTGGGTTGAGCCCAAGCCGACGTTGTGGGGGAAGACAACGGTGCCGGTCATGTGTGAACTGCCGTGGACCATGTCGGCACCGTAGAGAATCGGAATGCCGAGCCGTGTGCCGGTGGCGGCATCCTGGTAGCTCTTGACCATCGAATACCAGTTCTGGGCCGTGTTGTCGCCCTTGGGGTTGCCGTCGCCGCCGGAAAGGACGCTGCCGAGCAACGCGGCGGCAGTCCCGGCCGGGTCCACGCCTCCGATCTCGATCTGAGTCATCTGGCCGATCTTCTCGTCCAGTGTCATCGCCGAGAGGAGCGCGGCGACTCTATCGTCTACGGTCGTGGAACCGAGCATCCACGGCCGATTGGCCGATCCGCTCGCGCTCGCAGCGTCGGTTGCCGTGAGAGTGCCGGCGGAGGTCGCGGTTGACGTTGGAGTGCCGGTTGAGGTCGAGCTGCCGCATGCCGCCACGACAATCGCCACGGCCGTCAGTCCGAGGCGGATGGCGATGCCGGGACGTGCCCCCAACCTGGGGCGCGCAGCGCGAGTAAGCCTTGATCCGGCTGACATGGGTCCTCCTTCGCCGCCGCTGACGGGCCCGACTCTGGGTCAAGAGCCCATCTCGTCGATGGTATTGGACCCGGCATAATCTCGCCAATCCGGACCGAGTGCCGGGGGCGCCTCTCCGCGGCACGAGCCGCGGTATCGTAGCCGGCAGGAGGTCGAACCTCCCTGACCATGGAGAGCGGAATGTCGTCTGAGACCCGAATCTGGCGCCGGGTGGCCGCAGGGCTCGCGATCGCGGCGCTCGTGTCCGCATGCGGCTCCTCGGGGACGCCGGCTCCCACGCCCACGCCCAAGCCGACCCCGGCCCCCACGCCGACCGCGGGGCTCTTCGTGGACGCGGGCTCCGACCAGGGCCCGATCAGCCCGCTGGTCTACGGCACCAACATCGGGCCGACGCTCTGGCCGCCGTTCGACCTCCAGCCCCAGGTCCAGGCCGCCAAGCTGACGACGCTCAGCTACCCGGGCGGCAACTACGGCGACCTGTACGACCTCCAGCCCTTCGGGATCGATACGTTCATCGCCTACTGCCGCACGCTCGGCGCGGAGCCGCGCATCGTCGTCCGGCTGAAGGGCAGCACTCCGGCCAACGCTGCGGAATCGGTCAAGTACGCGAACGTGACCAAGGGATACGCAGTCAAGTACTGGGGTATCGGCAACGAGGCGGATCTCTACGCCAACGACGACCCGAGCTACACCGTGGACAAGTACGACGCCGACTGGCGTGAGTTCGCCCAGGCTATGCGTGCCGTCGATCCCTCGATCAAGTTGATCGGACCCGACGTGAGTCAGTTCACCGCCAACCCCACCGACGCGTTCATGAAAGCCCGCGTCGCCTGGATGTCGTCGTTCCTGAAGGCGAATGGCGACCTGGTGGACATCGTGTCGATCCATCGCTATCCGCTGCCCAAGGACATCAACACCCCCATCACGGTGGACGACCTGCGGGCCGGTGGCAAGGAGTGGGACCAGATCATTCCGACCCTCCGGACGCTGATCAAGACCCAGACCGGCAAGGACCTGCCGGTCGCCGTCACCGAGATCAACTCGAGCTGGGTCGCCAATAACGGCACCGACTGGTCGATGGACTCACATATGAACGCGATCTGGTTCGCGGATGTTCTCGGCCGGCTGATCGAGCAGAAGGTCCTCATGGTCGACCAGTTCGCCATCGCGACCCAGTACGGCATCGTCGGCGGCCTGGCGATCAACCCGATCTACTACGACTACCTCATGTATGGGCAGTTCGGGACGAAGTTGGTTCGATCGGCATCTGACGATCCGCTGGTGAGCGTCTACGCCTCCAAGCGTTCGGACGGAACGCTCGCAGTCATGATCGTCAACCTGTCGGCCACGGCTCAGACCAAGCCAATCACGATCCTCGGCTGGGCGGGCATCTCCGCCGAGGAGTGGCTTTTCGACAAGGCTCACAAGGCCGAGAAGACTGGGACGGCCCAGCTTGGCGATGGTGGAGTCACCCTGGCGGCCGAATCTGTGACCCTGCTGATCGTGGAGAAGCCGAAACCCGGCGTTTAGTTACGTCGCGACGACGCAATTGCGGCCGGCCTCCTTGGCCATGTATAGCCCGGCATCGGCCCTGCCGAGAAGTGCGTCAATCGTTGGTTCGGCACTATTCAGCATGGCGCAACCCGCACTCACGGTGGCTTGCAGCGGCCGCCCGTCGGCACCCTTCACCCTGCGTGCCTCAAACTCCACGCGGACCTCCTCCGCGAGGCGGTGGGCCTCCGCCACGCCGCAGCCTTCGAGTATTGCGACAAACTCCTCGCCGCCATAGCGGGCGACGATATCGGCTGAACGCAGCCGGTCCTTCAGGATCTGCGCGAACTCGCGCAGGATGGCGTCGCCCGCCAGATGCCCATGGCGGCGGTTGAACTCCCCGAAGTTGTCCAGATCGAACATGATCGCGGCGAGCTGGCCGGCGGGCGCGTGCCGCTTGAAACGGGCGATGGCGAGTTCGAGCGCTACGTCTAGATGGCGACGGTTGTACAGGCCGGTCAACCCGTCGCGGATTGCGAGCGCCGAAATCTCTTCGACGAGTCCAGCGTTGGTGAGCGCCAGCGTTGCATGCGAGCCGAGCAGAGTGATCACCTCGCGCTCGGCCTGGCTGAAGATAGGGGCGGTGTCCGAACGGACGATCGCGATCACGCCAACTACGATCCCTTCACGGATGAGCGGCACCGCGATCGATCGGACCGATGTGGCGACTGTGTAGTCCTGCAACGATGGGGTCATCTCGGACCGCAGAGTGACATCGGTGAAGATCGGGACGCGTTCGCTGATGGCGCGACCGGCTATGCCGATGCCGGGTTCGATAATCGCTCCCACGGCGCCCTGGTCGAGTCCATTTATGGCGCTGATGCGGTAGCGCCCATCCTTCTTGTCCAGCATGGTCAGTACGACCGCGTCCGCGGGAACGACTGCACTTACGGCATCGACAAGAGCCGTCACAAGGTGCGCCGTGCCCTGGATCGCATTGATGGCGACCGCAAACTCAGACAACGCGGCGAAGAGGCGCGTGCGATCACGCAGGGCTTGTTCGGCAGTTCTTCGGGCGGTGATGTCGACCGAAATGCCGAATGTGCCGATGATCTTTTCGTTCGCGTCCCGAAGGGGCAGCTTCGCCGTCTCGACCCACCTGTCGGGCAGACCGCTCCGCGTTTCCCTTTCCTCACTCATGTGCGGTTGCCCTGTCCGGATGACGTCCCGTTCATCCTCGCCGGCCTGCCGTGCATGCTCATCCGTGAAGAAGTCGAAGTCGGTCTTTCCGACAGCATCCGCGGGATTACGGGTGCCGAGGACCCTGGCCTGCTGGTCGCTGATCATAATGAATCGGCTGTCGAGGTCCTTGAAGTACACCTGGGCCGGGAGGCTCTTCATGAGATCGCGCATCAGCAGCAGGTCACGTTCCCGCTTCTCGTCCGCCTTCTTGTCCTCGGTGACGTCGATCCCGGTCGCGACCACGTGCGTAATCGAGCCCCGGTCGTCGCAGATGCAGGTGTTCTGCCAGCGGATGAGCCGCATTTCACCGTTGCTGGTCTTCCAGTTGCTCTCGACGGAATTGGGGAACTGGTCTGCCACCAAGTGATCGAAAGTGGCGCGCATTCCCTCGATCTCGTCGGGCGGCACCACGACGTCCCAAATGCGACGCCCTACGACTTCCGCGTCGCCGTAGCCGCTCAACCTCGCGCAAGCCCCGTTGAAGCGGACGATTCGGCCTTGCTCATCGAGAACCACCACCAGAGCGCCCACCGCCTCGAGAACGGTGCTGATGAACGGTTCCTCGTCGGCCGGTTGTCGCCGCTCCTTCACGATCGCCGTGACGTCACGGCGCATCGAAAGGCTGCCGGTGCGGGCCATCCTCGCTCCGGTTGTCGCCGCAGTTGTTCGCCGCTCGCGACCGGCAGGCGCAGACTGGTGAGCGCCGACGTCAGGCACCGCTGCAAGTCCCCAGAGCTACGATCGTTCCGATCGCAAGCCACCGCGTATCGACCCGCATGAGTCCCAGGTTGTGCTAGATGCATGGGGGAAGCGGTGGAGTGGCACCGCCGACAAGTGGTCCGGCCTATGCCTGATCAAGCTGGACCCGGCAGCCCCGCCTGTCAACGGCTTCGCGACATACGAAAGATCGCCGCCCGGCAGCGGAGGTACTGGACGGCGCCCACCGTTTGCACCAGGCGGAGCGCAGCGAGGTCACGCGCTCCAAACAACGTAGAGCGGGGGGCACTTAACTACGCTTGACGGTATGGCGCCAACCGCCCTTACTGGTTGTGTTGTTGTCCGAGCTTGCCCGGCGCGTTGTCTCGCTTCCCCGGATGCTTCAGCAGATCAGGGATAGATTGAGAGCCATCGCCGCCAGGACGACGATCGCGATGATCGTTGCGATAGACACGGTGCGGGAGCGTCTCGCGCATCGCGGGCATAGCTCAGGGCCCGGCCGGAGATCGGCCGTCACGTGAGTCCCACCGCCACCTACCAGCCTCATCGCGCCCGACGCGTGCCGCGCCAGCGCCCGGTCATGTTGGAAGCGGGCTCCGACGTAGCTACAGGGCGGCAGCCCACCGCCGCCTTCCAGGATCTCGTTGCCACGGCGCCGGTCGCGGCGTTCGTGAAGGACTCCCAGGGCCACTACGTGTTCGCCAACCAGTTCCTTCTGGCGACAATGGGCAAATGGATGGGTCCTGATTGGCGCGGCAAGACCGATGCCGAGATGTGGCCTCCGGCAGCCGCCGCGATGATGGGTCGGCACGACCAGGCGGTCCTCCGTGGCGATGGGTCGCAGGTCTTCTCGCACGTCATGAAACTCGCGGGTACGTCCCACACGGTCCTGTTCATCGAGTTCCCCGTGCCGATCGCCGGACAAGAGGCGGGAGTGGGTGGCCTGGGCTTCGATATCACCGGACAAACTCAGGCCGATTCGGAGCGTTCTCGGCTGGGAGCGGCAATCGAGCAGGTAGCCGAGTCCGTCATGGTCACGGATCGTGAGGGTCGGATCGTCTACGTCAACTCAGCCTTCGAGCGAGTGACCGGATACACGCGCCGGGAGGTCACCGGCAAGAATCCGCGCTTCCTGAACAGTGGTCTGCAGACTCGCTGGTTCTTCGACGCGATGTGGAGCACGATCTCGAACGGATTGCCCTGGGCGGGCGATCTCGTCGACCGTCGCAAGGACGGGACGCTGTTCACCGAGGAAGCCGTAATCTCGCCGATCCGTGATGCCTCCGGCGTGATCGTGAGCTACGTGGCCGTCAAGCGCGACGTAACGCACGAGCGGATGATCCTGGACCGCTCGGCGCAGCTCATTCGCGAGCGCGCCCTAATTGCTGAAACGATCCGCGGTCTCAAGTCGAGCGACTCATCGGAGGCGACTGCTCAGGCGATATGCCGTCAGGTCCTGAGACTGAGCAGCACCGGGCAAGCGGCCATCTTCATCTTTGGGCTCGACGGTCGCGCGCTGCCGATAGGCTTTGCCGTCGCGGGCCAGCCCGACCCGAAGACTCAAGCGCTCACTCACGGGCGCAGTGTCGAGCTTCGCGCACGGGCTGTCGACGGACCCTGGACAGAGCCGTGGGTGGACAGACCCGGAACCCCGTACAACACTCTGATGCGGGGCCTCGGAGTGCGCTCCCGGGCATTCGCGCCGGTGCGAAACGGCCAGCACCTCATCGGACTTCTCTCGGTCGGCACCGAGGCCTCCTTCGACGAGGCGGCGGCTGCCGAGATGCTGCCGGCTATCGTCGAGTTCGCCGACCTGACCGGGGCATTGATCGGCCAGGATATGGCCGAGCGCGCCTCGGCAAGACGTGGTCGTAGCCACGTCCTGAATGTGATCACGGCCAGGGCCTTCCGGCCGGTCTTCCAGCCGATCGTCGATCTGGCAGGTGGCGCGATCTTCGGCTACGAGGCCCTCACGCGTTTCACCGATGGGAGCGAGCCGGAGGCAACATTCGCTTCGGCCCACTCGGTCAACCTCGGGTTGGAACTGGAGATCGCGACGATTCAGGCCGCCCTCGCCGCCGTCGAGTCCTTGCCCGAATCGCCCCGGCTCAACTTGAACGTATCACCCGCACTGATCATGTCGGGCGAGCCGTTGCGGGCCTTGCTCCGCGGTGTTTCGCGCCGCCTGGTGCTCGAGGTTACCGAACATACGGCGATCACGGATTACCCGGCGTTTCGCCTGGCCATGGCGTCGTTCGGGCCAAACGTAGAATTCGCCGTCGACGACGCAGGAGTCGGATTCGCCAGCCTCCGCCATATCCTCGAGCTGCGACCTGCGTTCGTGAAGCTCGACCGGTGGCTGGTCAGCAACCTGGAGGCCGATGAGGCGCGCCAGGCGATGATCGTGGGCCTGGCGCATTTCTCCCGCTCGACTGGTTGTCGCCTCATCGCCGAGGGAATCGAGACCGATTTGGAGTTGGCCGTACTGCGATCCCTCGGCGTAGACCTTGGTCAGGGCTACTTGCTTGGCCGGCCGCTGCCAGCCGCGGACGCGACGCCGCGACCGTAGATCGAGGGTTTCGGAGTGACAAATGCGAGCTCGGCTATGCCCAGCAGGGTCGCAGCCGGCAGTCCGCCCATAACCAAGATGCTGCCGCCTCTGGATACGGCGACCACGCGGTGCCACGCGACGAGCGGGCTGTCATCCCGTGGCACGAGCCCGGCGCGCATGTCTCTCTGCCGGGCTCGGTCGCGGCTGATGGGCGGGACGTCATCCTCGCGGCCTGCCGCGGATCCTATCGATAGCCGCGACCCAGCCGGCGAGCGCCCTATCCCTCGGTCGTTTCAATCGCCGGCTTGACGTGCTCCCGAATGCGCCGCAACACCTGTTCGCCGCTGTACGGCTTGGGGAGGTAGCTGATGCCCGGCCCGAGCACCCCACGAGCGATCGCTATCTCCTGGTTGTAGCCCGAGGCGTATAGCACCGGCATGCCGGGTCGGCGGGTAGCGAGCACCCCGGCCAGTTCCCGGCCGCTCATCCCGGGCAGGATGACGTCCGTGAACAGCAGGTCGATCGGCCCGTCGTGCCCGGCTTCGACGTCGAGAGCCTGCTCTCCGGTCGCCGCAGCCAGGACGACGTACCCGGCTTTCTCGAGGATACGGCAGGCCAGCGCGCGGACCGGCTGTTCGTCCTCCACGACGAGGATCGTTCCGACGCCCGGCATTTCGGCGTCGGGATCCGTCCGGGATGGCGCGTCGGCAGGGGCCAGCGCGGCCGCGGGTAGGTACAGCCGGAATGTGGTGCCCCGGCCGGGCTCGCTGTCGACGTCCACATATCCATTCGACTGTTCCATGATCCCGAACACCGTGGCCAGACCCAGGCCGGTGCCCTTGCCGGGACCTTTTGTCGTGTAGAACGGCTCGAAGGCGTGGGCTCGCACCTCGGGGTTCATCCCGACGCCGGTGTCGCTGACCCGGAACACGACATGCCGTCCGACGTGAGCGCCGACGTGAGCCTCGACAAATGACCTGTCCAGGTCGATCTCGTCGATCTCGATCTCGAGCCGGCCGCCCGTCGGCATGGCGTCGCGGGCATTGAGGGCCAGGTTCACGAGCACCTGGTCGAGCTGGCTTGGGTCGGCCATCACCGCGCCAAGCCCCGGCCTGGCCATCGTCACGACTTCGACGTCCTCGCCGATGAGCCGGCGGAGCATCGGCGTGATCCCGGAAAGGATCGATTGGGGGTCGAGCGGCCTGGGTCGGAGGATCTGGCGCCGCCCGAAAGCCAGGAGTTGGGCGGTCAACTGCGTCGCACGGGTGGCGGCTCGCTGGATCTCTACGACATCATCGGCCCGCGGGTCGTCGGACCCGAGTTCCGCCTTGAGGATTTCCGCGTAGCCGGAGATGGCCGTAAGGAGGTTGTTGAAGTCGTGCGCCACTCCACCGGCAAGCCGCCCGATTGCCTCGAGCTTCTGGGATTGCGTGAGCTGAGCTTCAAGCGATCGCTCGCGGGAGACATCGCGGCCGATGACGATGCTCCCGACCAGGTTGCCACGCTCATCCAGGCGCGGGCTGATCACGAGGTCCATGTCGCGCTCGATCCCGTCCTTGCGCCAGTCGCGCGATGGTCCGGTCCAAGACCTGCCCTCCAGCATGGCCCGTTTCATGGCCGCCTCGGTCTCAGGCGATTGCGACTCGGCCCGCAGGAACTCATGCCGTCGGCCAATGACCTCGTCCGCACCGTACCCGGTGATCCGGGTGAATGCGGGGTTGGTGTAGATGATCCGACCGTCCCGATCGGCGATGACGACCGACTCGCCCGCCTGTTCCACCACCGCGGCCAGCCGGTCGCGCTCGGCCTCTGCGGCCCGCCTCGTTTCCTCGCGGCCGATCACTTCGAGCTTGAACGAAATATCGTCGGCCAGCCGCTGGAGCAACTCGACTTCGATCACTCCGAAGGCGTTCAGTACCTGGGCATAGACGGTGAGCGCGCCGATCGCCTCACCTTCGACCACGAGGGGCAGCGAGACGGCGGACTCGTAGCCGCGCTTCTGAACCTCAGGCTTCAGGGTCCGGAACATCGGATCGGTGTGGGGATCCGCGATCGCCACCGGCTGAAGGGTCGCGATGGCCGTCGAGGTCATTCCCGGGCCGCGCGGATCGCCTCGGACGGAAAGATGGAGGGAATCGAGATAGCCCTCCACGAATCCGGCGGATGCAACCGGTCGGATCTCGCCCGTGGCCTTGTCAACCAGCCCAATCCAGGCCATGCGGAAGCCGCCGCGCTCGACGGCGATGCGGCAGGCGGCCTGGTAAAGCTCATCGCGGTCGTCGATGCGAGTGATGACCCGCAAGATCTCGGTCAGAGCGTCGCGCACGCGTTCCCGCCGGATCGCCAGCTCGTCCGGTGTCGATCGCTCGGACAGTGTCAGGACGAGCGCCAGATAGTGCGGCGAAGGGTCCGGGTCGTAACTGAGGCGGATCTCGATTGGACTCGAGCGGCCGGCCGGCGTTCTCGTGCGCGTCTCGAGGACGACGTGATCGACCAGCCCTTCGCGCAACCGGCGCAGCAGGCCCTTCGTGCGCCCGGCAGGGAAGCTGGCGACGATGTCGCTCAGGTGCGTGTCGTTGACATCGAGCGGCAGATCGAAGACGAGACGAGCGGCGGCGTTGGCGTGGATGACGCACAGGCTGTCGGCATCCAGGACCAGCACGCTCGTAGGCGAGCGGTCGACGAGCATACCCACGTCGACCGCCTCGGCAGCCGGACGATCGCGTGGATTCTGTTGTCGAGAGCCGTCCAGGCCCACTCGCGTCCTCGCAGCAGCAATTCGGCAACGCGCACCGAGACGAGCGAGGGCCCCGCCCACGGAGCAGCTATTGCGCCCAACACCCGCTCGAAACTGCGCCATATGAGGCATCGGTTCGAGACTTACGGTCCACGATACCTCGCATGCAGTAGCGCGTTTGGCGTGGCATGCCGAGAAGGTCCGTCCGTCGCCTTCGGGCGACCCGTCTAGCGAGCTTGCTCGAGATGCGGCCTGGCGGCGAGGACCAGCGCCTGGGTCTGGGCATCCAGCTCGGCCGACGAGGACAGCAAGGACAGTTGCGACGCGGCGGAGCTGCTCTCCTCCTGCCCCTCGGCGAACAGCTGCGCGACGAGCGTGGCCACATCCGGCCGGCAGCCGATCCGAACGAGGATCTTCGGGGCTTCGGACCGCAACTCCTCCAGCATCCAGGGTTCGTCCTCTCGAGCCTTCGAGTCGGCGAGCATGGCGAGCAGTGGCTCCACGACCGGGAGGCCTATCTTGACGAGTGCGTCGATGGCGTCCGGGGCCTTGGAGCGCAGGAGTTCGGGTAGCAGCGTCTGGACGGCGCGCGGATCCCGCATCTCCGCGAGCGCCAGGGCGGCGACCCAGCGAACGTCCATGCTCGGGTCGGTCAGGGCGGAAACCAGGCCGGTTGCCGCCCTCGGGTCGGCGATCGCGCCGAGGGACCTGGCGGCCGCCTGCCGGACCCCGGCCAGTTCGTCCGCCAGGGCTCGTGTCAGCGGCCCGACGGCACGCGGGTCCCCGATCTCGCCCAGGACTTTGGCGGCCCGCAGCCGCCTGCTGACCACGTCGCCATTCAGGGCTTCGATCAACTGGTCGATCGCATCGGAGCCGATCTCGGCGAGGATCTGGCCGGCGGCCTCGCGAATCTCAAGGTCGGCGTCGCCAAGGAGCTCGACGAGCGGTGGGATGGCCGGCCGGCCGATTGCCGCAAGTGCTCCCGCGGCAGAAACTCGGACCACGGTCGAGTGCCACGTGAGAGAGTCGAGCAACGGTCCCACCGACGGCGTTCCGAGACGGGTCAGCGCTTCGGTGAGGGCCGCGGTGTCATGCCAGTCGTGCTGCCAGTCGGGGTTCTTCAGGGCCAGGATGAGCGCGTCCACCGCTCGGGCATCACCGATCTCCGCGAGCCCCTCGACGGCCGCTCGGCGGACGCTTGCGTCGGCGGTGTAGCCCAGCGCCCGAATCAGCCCCTGGACGTCGCGCTTTGCCTTGAGCTTCTCAACGTCGGGCGGTCCGAAAAGAGCCAATGCCCATCTCCATCGGTTGACGACGCTTACCAGGAGCATACATGGCCGAAACCCGAATCAGGCTATATCGCGGCTTCCTAAGGGCCTGGATTCGCCCGACTATGTCGACGTCGTTAGGGTGGTTGATCAGGCCGCCGGCACCCGATTGAGGCGGTGCGAGATATGTGAAGGCTCTCAAGAAGGTCGGTGTCGGCGCGAAACCGTAGGCGGTCGCAGCTTGCGTTCACCGACTGCACCGGTCCGAACGGCCGGGTTCTCGAAGTCGCAAAGAGTCGTGCCGGCAGCTACCCCAGCCGCCTCGCCAGGCGAGCCAGACTCCACGGCCAGGTCGGGGAAGCGCTCGTGCAGGCAGTCATGGCAGATCCCGTGTGTGAACGTCGTGTCGCTGTGCGAAGAGATGTATGCCTCGATCTGTTCCCAGTAGCCAGCATCGCTGCGGACGCGGCCGCACCAGGCGCACACCGGCAACATGCCTCGCAGCGTCCTGATGCTGGCCATGGCGTCGGCAAGTTCCTCCCGACGGCGCCACTCCGCCCGTCGCGATCGCTCGAAGGCGCGAGCGAGGAGCCATCCGCAGGTGAGCGCCCCGCCGCCCGCGTTGACCAGGGAGAGGAACGAGCCGAGCGACGCACCGTCCGCGATCATGAGGAACCCGGCACCGACGAGGAGGAGACCGCCCGACGCCAGGCCCAGCCGCCTGGCGTCGAAGGCGACGAACGGCAGGACCATCGCCAGCACCGGTGTGAAAGCGAGCAGGGGTGAGGCGGAGCGGCCCGTCGCCCACAGGAGGGCAAGGTCGAGCGCCACCGAGGATAGGATGCCGATCACGGCGCCCGGCACCGCCAGGGAGCGCCTGCCGGTCCGCAGCATCGCAGCCACGGCAAGCAGTGTCACGGCCCACACGACCCTTATCGCCAGCGCCGTCCAGTTCGGCGCACCGGCGGACGCGACCTCCACGCCATGAGCAAGCAGGATGACGACGGCTCCCAGGGCAACGAACGTACCGGCCTCCCGGTACACCGACGCGGGCTCGACACCGGTCGGCGACTGCCGCTGGCCTGCCGGTGCCAGATCGCTCACAGGCGGTCCCTCGGCCAAGCCAGTGCGCTGGAACGTGGACCCGCGGGCGACCGGGAGCATGGCGCTCGACGCAGAGCCGGTGCCTGAGGGCGTGGCAGCAGAAGCGGCCACCGGACCGCCGACGGAGAAATCTCGATCACGGCAACCTGCGTCGGACTCGCATGCAGGCGATATCGGTCGCGCCGGACCCGATCTGGAGAGCGGCCCAGAGGTCCGCTCGGGCGGTGGGGCCGCAATTACGCCGATGCCGCCGCCACGCTATGGAGCCGTATCCGGCAGTCGGCTCAAGTGAGGGGTCGAAGGATCAGCCGGTCCGACGCGAACGCCAGAAGCGCGAGCAGGACGACGTCGATACCCAGTCCCATCACAGCGCTGGGCAGCCTGATCGTGCACAGGACCAGGGAGAACAGCAGGACGGCGACGGTCGCGCGTCGCGCCAGCGGGTGGCGTCGCCAGAGCATCAACCCAACCGCCGCGAATGCGACCGTGGCCGCCAGCCACACCAATCCCAGGGCCCGGGAAGCCGCGTCGCCGACATCGATCGCGCCGTTGAGGATCGTGGTCGAGTACCCGACTCCGCGCAGGGTGTATAGGCCCCACGGCGAGGTGAAGCCGATCACGTGGACGATGCCGTGAAGGACCACGAACACAGCGAACGCGAGGGGCAGCAGCGCGGCAGCCCCGGCTCCGACATTCCGGTTTCCGGCGGCAGGTGCAGGGAGCGGCGTGGTCATTTCGATCTCCGTGCTTGAGGTTTCCGAATCTCACGCCCGAAGTTGGCGGCGACTCATGAGGGAATTGTGCAGGCCGTGTAAGCGCCACGTAAGCGGCGCGCACCCCGACAGGCACGTTGTAAACTCCCCGGACTGTGGACGAGGCGCTGCGTCGCAACCGCGAGCTTTGGGACGCGTGGACGAAGATCCACGTCGGCTCTGCCTTCTATGACGTTGCGTCGTTCCGGAACGGCGATCGGCCGATCCGTGTCGCCGACTACGAGCGCGAGGAAATCGGGAGCGTCGAGGGCAAGAGTCTCCTCCACCTCCAATGTCACTTCGGGCTCGACACTCTGTCGTGGGCGCGTCTCGGCGCGACGGTCACCGGCATCGACTTCAGCGACGAGGCGATCGCGGCTGCCCGTGAGCTCGCCGCCGATCTTGGGATTCCGGCGACGTTCATCGCGTCGGATCTCTATCGGCTCCCAGAAGTGCTCGACGAACAGTTCGATGTCGTCTACACGTCGTGTGGCGTGCTGGGCTGGCTCCCGGACATCGCAGCCTGGGGCCGCGTTGCAGCGCGTTTCGTCCGTCCCGGCGGCTTCCTCTACGTGACCGAGATTCATCCCGTTGCCCAGGCTTTCGAGAACGAAGGCGTCGAGCCGGGGGAGCTCCGACTCGCGTATCCGTATTGGTCGCACGCCGAACCCCTCCGCTTCGAGGTCGAGGGCTCGTACGCCGACCGAGAGGCCAAGACGGACGGGCTCGTCGAGTACGGCTGGAATCACTCGATGGGCGAAATCCTGACCGCGCTCGCCGACGCCGGCCTCCGTCTCGACTTCCTCCACGAGTTCGATTTCGTCAGGTGGCCCCTGGACTTCCTGGTCCAGGGCGAGGACGGACGATGGCGACTGCCCGACGGCTCGAAGGGGCGACTCCCGCTCTTCTTTTCGCTGAGGGCCACCAAGCCGGTGAGCTTCTAGCGACTTCCGTGGGGTCCCGCCCCAGAGGGCCATTCCACCGCCAGTTATGATGCCGTCATGGGGACGAAGAAGGGGGCGTTCTACCTCGGCCTTGCCGCTTGCGTTGTCGTGGCAGCAGGGCTGTTCTTCTACCTCGGGCGGCCGTCATCGCCGAGTTCCACGCCCCCGTCCGGCGCGCCCGCGGCGACCGGGACCATCGGGGGTATCGCCTGGCATGAGGGCGCTTCGTTTGGTCTGCGATTGGGCGGAGTTGGAGCAACGATCATCCCGATCGGCGACAGGCTCTTCGCCCTTGGAAACGTTGGCGCGGCTCCCAGCGTCGGCAAGCTCGGGGCGGCGGTGGTCTGGTCGTCGACGGACGCGGTGACCTGGAAGCTGCTCACGAAGCCCGATACGTTCTCGGCAGATTCGGCATACGTCCAGGGCGCGACGGCGGACGGGCGCGGTGGGCTCTACATGGTCGCGTCCAGGTACGACTCGGCTCGGGCCAACGCGCTGTGGCACTCACCGGACGGCTCGACCTGGACGCGCATCACCGTGGGTCAGTCGCAGGTGCTCACGAACGCGACGATCGCGGCCGTAAACGGGATGGCCGTGGTAACGGGACAGGCGCTGGTCCAGCAGCAGCCGCGACGTTACGTCTGGTACTCGACCGATGGGCTTGCCTGGACCGAGGCCGCGCTGCCGGATGCGTACCCCGATCAAGTGGTGCCGGCGCTCATCGCCGGCGGCGCCGGCGGATTTGAGATCGTCGAGGAGTCGGGGGCGGGCAAGGCCTGGCATTCGGACGACGGACGAACGTGGGTGAAGGCGGAGCCGCCGGGCGCCAAGGGAGCGTTCTCGAGCTTCAATCCAACCAAACTGCTCGTCTCCGGCCGCACGTTCGTGGCGATGGGCTACGACGGTGGGAACGGTGGCGTGCCATCGGCCTGGACGTCGGCGGACGGCATGACGTGGTCGCGGTCGACGATCGACGACCCCGGCCCCGAGTTCGGGTGCGCGGCAGGCTGCCAGATCGCGGCGGTTACGAAGGTCGGGAGCGCTCTCGTCGCGGTCGGGTATCGGACCCTGGACCGTGCGTCGCTGACGGCCTCGGCCCTCATCGCCACGTGGGCGTCGATGGACGACGGCCGTACCTGGCACGTGCGCGGCTCCGGGTCGCCGTCGGTCCTGCCGTCGGTCCTGGCGCCGATCGGCTCCGACGTCGTGATGTTCGGCGAGCAGCTGCCCGTCATCAGTCAGTTCGCCTCCGACGCCGAGTTGGAAGTCTCCGCCCGGGGAACCATCGCCTGGCGGGCCGTCGCGTCGGCGACACCCCAGCCATCGATCCGGTCGATGCCTTCGAACACGCCCTCGCCGGCCCTGTCGCTCAACGCGTCCATCACATTCAAGCAGGCGAAGGTTCCGAAGGCGTCGGCCCAGCCCTGGTCGACGAGCACCATGGCGTATCTGAACGGCCACTTCTACAACGTGTTCAACCGCAAACACGGCTCGGTGCTCTGGGAGTCCGACGACGGCACCGCCTGGCGCCAGATTGCCAACGAGACCCGATTCAACGGCAAGGCAAAGACGGATTGTGCGTTCGTCGCGGCGATCACCGAGGACGGCAACGGTGGGCTCGTGGCGGTCGGCGGAACGGACGGCACCTGCACCGGGGGCAACGCGGCCATCTGGCAATCGGACGACGGCGTGACCTGGCGAAGGGCGACGATCCAGCCCTCGCTGGCAGGGACGCTTTGGTACGTCGCGTATGCCGCCGGGAACCTCGTCGCGATCGGCGTGGACGGGCAGGAGTTGTATTCGGCGGACCACGGCAAGACGTGGCGGACCGGGTCCCTCAACGGCCGTGGAGGGCTCCTGGCACTGGCCGCCTGGCACGATGGATTCATCGCCGGCGACGGCGGGCATGACTGGAGTTCGAATGACGGCCGAACGTGGGTCGCTTTGGGTCCGGCGCCTCAGGGAGCGGTAGCGGTCGGCGGGGTCATGGTGGGAGCTTCGGACGGCCTCTACTGGTCTCCTGACGGCGCGACCTGGTCGGCCTCGACCGGGGCGCCGTTCCAGCAGCTCCAACACTGGGCGATCGGCAGCGATGGCCGAGTTGCGATTGCGGTCAAGGAGTTGGACGAGATGTGGATCACGACGGACGGCAAGACGTGGCGGAACACGGGCGCGAAGTTGGTCGTCACCGCGTCGGGGGAGCACGGCCAGGTGCCGGTGTTCTGTGTCGGTGCCGGCCGGCTCGTGACGATCATCTCCGACGGCAAGTTGACCCGTGCCTACTATGCCGACCTGGCCCGGTAGCGCGACTGCCATGACCGCCGTGTCGGGGTCCCGCCGATGCCCGTCGATGCCCCGTCGATGCGCCTCCGCGCGGCCTATCATTTTCCAATGAGCACTAGCGGTGCGTTGAGGCGGCGGTTCACGAGATCGACGGCGGCCCTTGTGGTCGCTTGTGTCGCCGGAGGTCTCCTCGGTGCGGGCTGCTCCGGGTCGACTTCCAGCCCAGCTCCCCGGACACCTACGACCGGCTCCGCTTCCACCGCGCCGACCTCCGGCACGACCGTCAGCCAGGGTGCCGGCTCGTCCGGCCAGAATGCGGCCGGCTGCAAGGTTGGGTTCGCGCTGGACAACTATGGTCCGGAACGCTATCCGAATTGGGACGGGCCGCCGATCGAGCAGCTGCTCGGTCAAGAAGGCGTGAGCTACACGATGTCCGACGCGAAGGGGAACGCCGAGACACAGGAGTCCCAGGTCGACGCGTTCGTCGCAGCCGGGACGGACGTCATCATCCTCAAGCCCTTCACCAGCGGCTCATCCGAGTACAACGGAAACGTCCCGGCCGCCGTGAAGAAGGCCACCGATGCCGGCGTTCGCGTCATCTCCTATGACCTTTTCCTGGAAAGCCCGGACGTGTTGTACATCGCGTTCGACTGGGTCGAGGCCGGCCGGATGCAAGCACGGGCCATCCTCGCGGCCAGGCCCAAGGGCAACTACGTGATCATCGACGGCGACGCGGACAGCCCGGAGGCCCAAATGATGCGCCGCGGCATCGGTGAGGTGCTCCAGCCGGCTATCGACAGCGGCGCGATCAAGATCGTGGCCGAGTCGTACACGCATTGGTGGGATCCGACCGTTGCCGAGGCTACGATGGACGCGATCCTGCAGAAGAACGCCAACAAGATCGACGCGGTCGTGGCCGAGGCCGACGGCCTGGCGGCCGGCGCCATCAAGTCGCTCACGGGCGCCGGCGTCGCCGGCAAGGTCGCGGTATCCAGCGTGGCCGGTTTGGGCGGCTTTCCGGATGCGGTCACCTTCAACGCCATCGCCCGGGGCGTCCAGACGGTCGATGTCTGGCAGGACTATCGCCGGCTCGGTAAGGCCGCCGCCGAGGCCGCCGTCCAGCTTTGCCGGGACCGCGACATGGCCAAGGTTCGGGGCACGGCCCGGTTCGCCACGCCGGGAGGGAATCAGCTCACGTCGATCCTGCTGACGTCGCAACCGATCACCAAGGACAACCTGAGCGTCATCCTCGACACCGGCTGGCTCAAGAAGGACGACATCTGCCTGGACGTGGACCCGGCCACCGCGCCGGCCGCCTGCCGCTAGGTGGGCGTGCGTCGCGGTGCCGGCAATGCCCGGGCGGCGGGCCATTGGGCTGTTGATTCGCTTGTGGCGCGCATCTTGTCCGCGCTGCCGGAGAGTGAGGAACTGACGCCCCTGCCGACTCGTCCGACGGAGTTGGGCGACGTACCTGCCGGCGCCAGGTCGCAGCTGGAGAAGTGCTGCGGCGACCTTACCCGCGAGCGGATGCTGATAATCCCCGGTACGCAGAAGCGACCCTCGAGGTGGCGACGACCGGCGCTGCGAACCCGCGTCGTCGCATTCGGCTCCATGGCCGTCGGGCAGTGGACCGAGGACGACGCCAACGGCACGGTCGAGTCCATACCGCTCCACGACGTGCGTGCGATCGACGATCGGCTCATCTTGCTGCACGGGCGCCTCTCGATGATCGGGCAGCACGGTCGGATCGACGTGTACTACAGCGCCGTGGCCAGACGGCAACTCCTCGACTGCATCCTGTGGCTACGTGGCGAGGTCGCCGGGCCGGAGTTCGCGACCCGACCGCGTTTCGTGTGGATCGACGACCGGGGCGACGAACGCCCCAAGAGCGAGTTGCCGCACAAGTGGGCGTACATGCTCGACTGCCGTGACGATCTTCGTATCGACCACTCGTCGAATGAGATGGTTGCGGTGGGCGACGTGACGGAGATCGGCCGGTCACGCGGACCGACGACGGGCATAGCCGTGCTGGGGCCGCGTGAGTTGGTGATTGCCGCAGAACCGCCGGACTCGCTCCTGGCTTCTCGCTACGGCGTCGATCTGACGGTTGTTCCGCGGTGCTTCCTGGGCGAAGTTGGCTGGAGCCGCGGGAACCTGCACATTCGGCTGCGCGAGAATGACAACCTGCCGAGCGGGGCCCCTATTTCGCGGCCACTGGACGAGCGGCTCTACCGGGCGATGCGACGTTCTTTCGGCGACGCGGTCCCCTGGGCCTGACACGAACCCGGGCTGCCCGACAGCCCGGGTTCGTGTCCAGAAGACGTGCGAAGGGGCCCCCGATTGCTCGAGGGCCCCTTCGATCCGGTTGCCCGGTTGGTTACATGGGTTACTTGTAGAGAACTGCCTGGACGTCGGCGTTGTTGATCGTCGACTTGTCGGCCCAGAGGAAACCGGTGTCGATGACCTTGTCGAACTTGGTCTCGCCCTTGATGGCCTTCATGGCCTCAACGACGCACTTCTGTCCGATGCCGATCGGGCTCTGCTGAACGGCGCCGTACTCGAGGCCGGAGTTGATCGCGTCGATCTGCTTCTGGCCGGAGTCGTAGCCGATGATGGTGAGCTTGGTCTGGTCGAGATGGAGCTCGGTCGCGGCATTGAGGACGCCGATGATGGAGCCTTCATTGCCACCGAAGAAGCCGTTCATGTCCGGGTTCGCGGCGAGCATCGACTTGGCAAGGTCGGCCGACTTGGCCTGGTCGCCACCGCCGTACTGCGGGCCGATGATGGTGATGTTCGGGTACTTGGCCTTCATCTCGTTGATGAAGCCGGTGCCGCGGTCGATGCCGGTGCGGCTGGTCTGGTCGTGGATGATCACGCCAACCTTGCCCTTGCCACCGAGCTTGTCGCCCATCTTGTCGGCGGCGAGCGCTGCAGCCGCGATGTTGTCCGTGGCCACGGTGGTCAGCGGGATGGTGCTATCGACGCCGGAGTCGAAGGCGATGACCGGGATGTTGGCGTCCTTGAACTTCTGGAGCGTCGGGCCGGCGGCCTTGCTGTCGAGCGCTGCGAAGCACAGGGCAGCCGGCTTCTTGGCGAGCTCGGCGTTGAGCATGTCCATCTGGGGCTGAACGTCAGACTCGGTGTTCGGGCCCATGAAGTTGACGGTCGCGCCTTCCTTGGCGGCCTCGTCCACGGCGCCCTTCTTGACGGCCTGCCAGAACTGATGCTGGAAGCCCTTCGAGACGATGGAGATGTACGGGAGGGTCCCTGAGGTGTTGCCTGATGGGGCTGTGGAGGCTGTGCTGCTACATGCAGACGCCGCCAGGACCGCGACGGTCGCGAGACTTAGCAATCTCTTGTTCGCCATTTGATCTCCTACCTCGCTCCTGCTGGGTTATACCTCTGCCGACCCGATACCGGACCAGCTGTAAGGCCGAAGGGACGGAGCGGTCATGCCCGCTGCCGGCGACGAAGGTTGTCGATGTAGACAGCGCCGATCACGACCAGGCCCGTGACGACGATCTGCCACTCCTGCGGGACGTTGACGAACTGCAGGCCGTAGGTGAGCACGTAGACGATGAATGCGCCGATCACGGTGCCCATGATCGTGCCCTCGCCACCGCTCAGGGAGGTCCCGCCGATGACGACCGCGGAGATGGCGCTGAGCTCCAGGCCGAAGCCCGTCGCGGGCTGGGCCGAGCCCAACCGTGCGGCGGACAGCACGCCGGCGAGCCCCGCGAAGAGGCCGCCGACGACGTAGACGAGCATCTTCCAGAAGGCGACGTTGACGCCGGAGAGGCGTGCCGCCTCCTCGTTGCTGCCGATGGCGTAGGTGTACCTGCCGAGCGCCGTCTTGCCCAGGACGAAAGCGGCGAGGATGGCGGCGATGAACATGATGATTGCGATGTTCGGGATTCCGAACTCACCCGAGATCTTGAGCCCGAAGATGTTGCCCATCACGCCCTGCTGGAACTCGGGGTTATCGGAAAAGTAGATCGGGCGCGTCTGGGTGATGACGAGCGAGAGCCCGCGCGCGACGTTGAGGATGCCGAGCGTCGCGATAAATGGCGCAATCCGGAGGCGGGCGATCAGCACGCCGTTGGCAAGGCCCATCAATCCGCCGGTGAGGACGCCGACCACGATGCCGACCGGCAAGGGCAGGTGCTGGCTGGTGACGGCGACCGCCGTCATGACCATCGCGATTGTCATGACCGTGCCGACCGACAGGTCGATGCCGCCGGTGATGACCACGAAGGTTTCGCCAAGCGCCATGATCCCGACCACGGCCGTCGCAACAAGGATGTTGACCAGGTTCTCGAAGGTCAGGAAGTTTGTCCCGATGGCCAGGCACCAGACCTGGAAGAAGAGGATCAGGACGATCAGCGCGCCGAACGAGAGGAACCGCTGGAAGAAGTCGGCCCGCACCACCGAGCCAGATCGACCGGCCTGAATGGGAAGCCCTGGAGCGCTAGTCACATCTAACTCCTGCTCTAAGCGGCTGCTTCGCGCTGCGTCGCGAAGGTCATGATCTTCTCTTGAGTAGCTTCCTCGGCGGTCAGCTCGCCCGTCACTCGGCCTTCACACATGACGACGATCCGATGGCTCATGCGGAGGATCTCGGGCAGATCCGAGGAGATCATCACGATCGCCTTGCCCTCGTGCGCCAGCGCGTTGAGCAAGTGGTAGATCTCGCTCTTCGCCCCGACATCGATGCCACGGGTCGGCTCGTCGAAGATAAGAATCTCGGTGTCGGCGGTAAGCCACTTCCCGACGACGACCTTCTGCTGCGTCCCGCCCGAGAGGTTCCGTACCCTCTGGCTCAGACTCGGAGTCTTGATGGCCAGGTTCTGCACCTGGCGCTCGGCCGCCACCCGTGTCAGGGCGGACCGAACGATCCCGAGCGGGCTAGTGAAGCGTTGAAGGGATGCCATGACGATATTGGTCTCGAGGTTCAGACCGAGCGCCAGGCCGTACCGCTTTCGGTCCTCGGATAGGTAGCCGACGCCGTAACGGACCGCGTCGATTGGACCCGAGATCTTGACCTTCTTGCCGTGGACGAAGATCTCGCCCGAGTCTACGGGGTCGGCGCCGAATACTGCCCGCGCGACTTCGGTTCTGCCGGCGCCGACGAGCCCGGCGATGCCCAGGATCTCGCCGCGATGCACGGCGAAGCTCACATCCCTTATGGCTCGACCACGGTTGAGGTTTCGAACCTCGAGGACCACCTCGGGATTCGTGACCTCGGGGACCTCCGGCGCGGCCTCAAAAATCGCTCGCCCGACCATCATCGAGATGATCTGCTCGACGGTGGCGTCTGGCGTGGCGATGGTGTTGATGACGTGGCCATCACGCATGACGGTCACGCGGTCTGAGATCTGCTTGAGCTCCTGGAGTCGGTGTGAGATGTGGACAATGCCGACGCCCTCACCGCGGAGCTGGCGGGTGATGCGGAAGAGCTCGTCGATCTCCTTGTCCGTCAAGGCGGCCGTCGGCTCGTCCATGATCAGGATCGACGCGTTGAACGAAAGGGCCTTGGCGATCTCGACCATCTGCTGCTGCGCGACTGTGAGCGCCGAGACTCGCTTTCGGGGATCGAGGTGGAGGCGAAGCTTCTCGAATAGGGCGGCGGCGTTTTCGTTGAGTTGCCGTTCGTCGAGGACAAAAGGCAAGCGCCCGTTCGGCTCCCGCCCGATGAAGATGTTCTGGGCGACGGTGAGGTGCGGCATCAGGTTGAGTTCCTGATGGATCATGCTGATGCCGAGACGCTGCGCTGTCGCAGTGTTCGGAATCTCGACCTCCGAACCCTTGAACGTTATGACTCCGGCATCGCGCTTGTAGACGCCGTCGAGGATCTTCATGAGGGTGGACTTGCCGGCGCCGTTCTCGCCGACCAGTGCATGGACTTCGCCCGACCGGAGGTCGAAGTGGCAGTCCACGAGCGCCTGGACTCCGGGGAAATGCTTCTCGATGCCCGACATTTCGAGGAGGGGCTCAGCCAACGACGTATCTCCTGAGGCTCGCGGTGACGGCGATGACTTGTGGATGGAGACCGTATTGAAATCATGATAAGGATAACATGGGCCAAACCGCAATACCGCATTGAGGCGAAGATTCGCCAATGCCGCCGTTAGTCGGCCCGCGGAGGAAGTCCAAGACCCGCTTCTACGGCTCCGCGTGAGAAGCCGGTGGGGCCGGCGCCCTCCCAGTTTCGGGCTCAGGCGTCGCCGGCCCGGCGCAGGCGGTCGAGCTCGCGGCGGAGACGCTTGCCGGGCCGGCCCTCCCCACGAATGCGCGTCATCCCGGGCTCGGCCTCCGTCACGACCGGCGGGCTGTGGTCCACATAGCAGGTGGCGGCGGCGGGGGCCCCGACCCGCGATTCGATCGGCCGCACGACCTCGACGACGCGCTCGCGGTCCGCGATGAGCGCCTCGACCCGATCGCCCGCGCGGACCCTGGTAGCCGGCTTCGCCGGCGCCCCGTTGATGAGGACGTGGCCGCCCTCGCACAGCTGGGTCGCTAGGGGGCGGGTCTTGACGAGGCGCACCGCGCACAGCCAGCGGTCGATGCGCGTCTCGTCGGTGGCGCTGGGATCAGTCACGCCATCAATGTTCCCACGGGCGAAGAGGCATCGCCGAGCATCGAGGTCAGGGCGGGCATCACAAAGGCTTCGAATGCCTGGCAGATGGCTTCGCCCGTGAGCGGCTCGTCGCCGTCGAGCCACCATGCGATCAAGCCCAGAAAGGCCGTGGTCGCCATGCGTGCGGCCATGGTTACTTTCGCCGGCGGCGCTTCCGGATAGGCCCGTCCGAGCTCGTCTTCCAGAAACGACGCGAGCTCGCCTGCCAGCCTCGCCTGCAACGGGCCCGCACCGCCATAGCCGAAGACGGCGCGGTAGAGCCGTCGCTCCTGGTCGGCGTGGGTAACCATGTCCCGCGCCAATGCCGCAAGTCGCCCGATGCCCGTTACGGCACTGGCCTTCATCGGAGCCTCGTGCATCTCGGCGAACCCGCTGAGCAGCAGGTCGTCCTTGTCGGTGAAGTGGGCGTAGAAAGTGGTCCGCCCTACGTCGGCTCGATCGGCGATGTCCCCGACGGTGACCGCCGCGTAGCCCTTCTCGAGTATCAGTTCCACGAGCGCGTCGCGAAGCGCTTTGCGGGTCTTTCGAACTCGACGATCCTGGCTGTCGTTCGCTTCTGCCCTGTTGATTTCGGTCATCTTCGACCTCTTGTTCGGTTCGGCACGAAAGTCGATGTTTGCTCATTGACCCGCGGCCTCGCGGAACACTATACACGTTACCGAACGCAGTGTTCCATATCTGCGAGGCAGGAGCGAGTCAGTAGATGATCGAAATCGAGAACGTCAGCAAACGTTACAAAGCCACCCAAGCTCTCTCCAAGGTCAGTTTCCAGGCGCCGACCGGATCGGTCACCGGCTTCCTCGGCCCGAATGGGGCCGGCAAGACAACGACGCTGAGGATCCTGCTCGGGCTCGCCCGGCCCGACTCGGGGACTGCGTTGATCGACGGCAAGCGTTACGGCGACCTACCGGAGCCGCGGCGAACGGTCGGCGCAGTCGTTGACTCAATCGGGTACGACCCGTCCAGAACGGGCCGCAACCACCTGCGAGTCGTGGCCACGGCGGCCGGCATATCGCCGGCCAGAGTCGGCGAAGTGCTGGAATTCGTGGAGCTTGATGAGGCGGCCGATCGAGGCGTCGGCGGGTATTCGCAGGGCATGCGCCAGCGCCTGGCGCTCGCGACCGCGCTCCTGGGCGATCCGCCGGTGCTCGTCCTGGACGAGCCCGCGAACGGACTCGACCCGGCGGGCATTACCTGGCTCCGCAAACTCCTGCGAGGCTGGGCCGCGCAAGGTCGGACCGTCCTCTTCTCGAGCCACTTGCTGGCCGAGGTGGAGACCGTGGCCGATCGCATCGTGATCATCGACCACGGCCGAGTGGTGCGCCAGGGTTCGGCAGCCGAGCTGCTGAGCGCCAAGTCGGGAGTTGTCGTGCGAGCTACTTCGCTCCGCGAGCTCGAGGGCCTCGTCGGTCGGGAGCGGTGGCGGGTCAGGCGCGAGGGCCTCGATGGCGTAGTCGTAGAGGGCGTGGACGCGGCCGAAATCAGCCGGGCTGCGGCGTCCAGCGGCATCGTCTTGACCGAGCTCTCGGCGGCCGGGACCTCTCGCCGCCTCGAGGACCTATTCATGGAAGCGACGGCCGATGGTTCGGCGACCACCGCCGACACCGCGGAAGGGGTGCACGCGTGAGAAACGTTCTTGCGGCCGAGATCCTGAAGCTGAGGACGACCCGCATCGTCTGGTATCTGCTCCTGGCTACGATCGGGCTGACCGCCCTCGCCGTCGGCGCTGCGGTAATCGTCGCCAACAATGCCCATCTCGACCTGGCGAGCGACCGGGCCGTGCGCGAGGTCCTCCACGTCTCCGCGAGCGGCGCGCTCTTTGTGCTGGTCCTCGGGGTGATCGTGTCGGCCGGCGAATACAGACAGCGCACGGCTACGGACACGTTCCTGACCACTCCGGACCGCTGGAAGGTGATCGCCGCCAAGCTGGTCGTCGCGACGGGCACCGGGACGGTGTTCGGGGCCCTGTCGGCCGGCACGGCCTTGTTCGTGGCCAACCACGTCTACTCGCTCGTCGGGGTGTCGTTCCCTCTGGCCTCGTCCGATGCCTGGCAGATCCTGGGCGGGTCGGTCCTGTATGCGTCGCTCTTCGGAGCGCTCGGCGCGGCGACGGGCAGCCTCGTCCGCAACCAGGTAGCCGGCATAGTCGGTTGGCTGGTGTGGGTGCTGCTTGCCGAGAACATCTTGCTCGGCGTCCTGCCTGAAGTGGGGAAGTGGCTTCCGGCGGCCGCGGGTCGAGCTCTAGTTCGCGACCCCAACGGCACGTTCCTCTCTCAGCCCGTCGCGGCGCTGGCTCTGATCGCCTACGCCCTGGTCATTGCCTCCGTCGCCATCGCCGCCGAGCGGCGTCGCGACGCCTGATCACCAAGGAGATTGAGATGCACGGAAAGCACAAGTCGGCAATTGCCCTGAGCGGCGCAGGCGCGCTCCTTGCCGCGGCTCACGTAACCCTCGGCGCAGTCGGCGTGATGACCGTCGCGCAGTGGTCCAGCGGAGCCGCCATCGGCCTGGTCATCGCCCTCATCGGCGGCGTCTGGTTCATGCACGGACGCTGACCCGAGTCCCGTCACGCCCCGCCGGATTCCGGCCGGGGCGTGACGCCATATGCCACGCCCGTGAGCGGATCGATGCCCTACGAGCCCGCGACCATTGGCGGAAAGTGAACCCGAACCGGATGGACGAGTCCAACCACGAGGGCCACAGGAATAGCAAACAGAATGGGCAGGATCACGGCCGCGGCGTAGTGCCGGCGGCTTGGTTGCCCGGCGCTCCATGAATCCTGGAACGCGTAGGCGGGCAGGTAGACCATCAGGCCATACACGAATACCCACAGTCCGAACTCCAGGATCGCCTGCGCGCCGCCATACATCGTCTCGACAACGACGCCGGTCAATCCGAACAGCCAGAGGACGGAACCCGGGGCGAAACGATACCGGGATAGAAGGAAGGTCCAGCCCACGAACATCGGCACGAAGACGATGACGCTGTGGAACAGCACTACATCGATGTAATTGGCGGAGGCCGTGATGTATGCCGCCCCCACCGGCGCGCCGAAGATTGGCGCAGCGTTGGTCATCGAGGTCGTCACCAGTTCCTCGGTGAGGGCCAGAAGCGTCGCCAGCATCACGAAGCCAACTCGAGGGTGGGTGCATCGCGCCAACATCGACTCCCTCACCCAGTCCCGCGAGAGGCGCATCAGGACGCCGCCGACCACGACCCAGAGGACGATCAAACCCAGAGTCATGAGGATTGCGGCTCGGGTGTTCGGGTGGGCATTTGGGAGTTCCGCCAGGAACAGGCAAGACAGCGTCGCCAGCGCGAGGCCGGCGGCCGCGAAGACGCGGCGCTGCCGCGGATCGGCTCGGGGCGGAGTGTTCAACTCGAGACCGGCCTGCTCATCGCGGCAAGCCGTATCCCGACAACCCGGACGCCAGAAGGTCGAAAGCCCGGTCCAGAGTGATCTTGGGGTCGGCTGCAACGTCGGCTCTGCCGGCCAACTCGAGCAGAGCCCGAACTGCAGCGAGAATCGCCCCGGCCGCAGTTCGAGGCCGCGGGTCGTCCGGGGCGGGCTCCGTGGCGGCGGCAATCGCGGCGGTCAGCTGATCCTCCCACCTCATCCATCGCCCTCGGAGGCTGCTCGCGATCGCGACATGCAACTGCTCCAGGTCGGGCCCCGTGAGGTCGGACGAGGTCAGGGATTCGCGGGCCGACGCTGCCGCCTCCAGCGCCAGCTGAACGGCGAGCGGCAGGAGTGGCTCAGTGGCACAACGCGTCTGGAAGGCCGCGAGGGCTCGTTCCATTCGGGCATCGGCGTCCAGGAGGAGCAAGTCCTCCTTGTTCGGGAAGTAGGCGAAGAAGGTTCGCGCCGAAACGTTGGCCGCTTCGGCGATTTCGGCCACAGTCACCGCGCGATAACCCCGTTCCGCGAAGAGGCGCAGGGCCGAATCGGCGATCGCCTGTCGCGTCTGCACCTTCTTTCGTTCTCGAAGCCCACTGGATGAGGTCACGTTCCGATTATGGCATCGCGGGCAGGCACGTGCACTAGCGCATGCCTGCGTAACTGCAGATTGACAGTTATGCAGGTTGACGACTAGGATGCCGCCACGCGGTCGTCCGGCATGGCCGGACGCAAATTTCCGCGACGTGGAATGGAGAGACGATGGCTCGGCTCGGGTGGACGGTGAGAGGCATGTTCCTGGTCGGAATCGTCGTGGATGCCGTGGCGGCCGTGGCCCTGCTCGCTCCGGCCGACTCGCCCATTCGCCAACTGGCTTACCCGGGATCGATCGGCTCTCAGATCGCGTACACGGACGGCACCCGAACGGCCTTTCCGCTGATGCTCGGCTGGACTCTGCTCCTGGTCTGGGGCCTCCAGAAGCCGATCGAAAGGCGGATGATCCTGCCCCTCACGCTGCCGGTGGTGCTGGGGTTCATGGCGGTGGAGCTCCTGGATGTCAGCGTCGGCCACGCCTCGGCCTCCGGCACACTCGTGACCCTGCTGATCCAGAGTGCCCTTTCGGTTGGGATCGTGGTTTCGTACCTGGCGGCCGGCCGCAGCGAGCGGGCCGCCGCAAGCTCGCCTGGCGCGAGCGTCGCGTAACCCCAACCTCTACAGCGACTCTCTGTCGGCTCGATGGCCCCCGAAGGCATGGATGGTCCGGGTCACGCCGTCGCCTTGCTGGCCGCCGTGAGGGGTACCGCGGCTGATGAATGCCTCGTCGCCGGGCTTCATGAGCCGGCGCCGGCCATCCATCTCGAGTACGTACTCGCCCTCGACGACGAGGAGCCATTCATCGAAATCATGGCTGTCCAGGCCAGGCTCCTTTCCGCCGGGGCCGACGTGCGTCCAGATCGCGATCTGGCTGCCGTCGCTGCCGTCGAAGATGTAGCCCTCGATTCCGGGCGTGTGCTGGTCTGCCGCCTTGATGAGGTTGGCGCGACTCCTCATGAACTCGGGGAAATCAGGCATCTGCGTCTCCATCCTCTGGCTCCGTCGCCGCGCATGCTACCCGTGGCCGGACCTGTCGGCGGTGCGACTCAGCCACTGACAAATGGCAGATGTCGATGTCGCGGTTCTCTCGGAAGAATTGCATTGGGGTAGAAGGCACGCGAGAGTGATTTGATGGGTGGCGCGGCCGATCCCCAGCTGAGAGAGGGTAGTCGGGATGCGTCGCGCTCTTGGTTTCGCCATGTCGCTGGCGAAGCGCCGGCGAATCCGGCCCTGCAACTGCAGCGTAGGGGGTCAACGATGAAGCGCCACGCGTCCGTGCTCGCCGTGTTATTGGCGAGCTTCCTGCTCCTGACGTCCGGCTCGATGGCGGCTGCCACGGGGCCCGGCGACGGTACCGGTGCCGGCCCCGCCGTGAACCCGCCGCTGATTATTGATGCGCCGAAACTGACCTGGAAGTGGAGCAGCAACCAGATCCCGCTCAACTCGGCCAGCGAGATCACTTTCACGCTCACGAATACGAACGCCGCTTGGGCGTTGTCACACGTGGGTCTTGACATCACTCTGCCGATAAACCTTGCCATCTCGACGGGCACGGTCAGCAACGTATGCAACGGCGGTTCGATCAAGAGAACCGCACCGACCGGGATCCATTTCTCCGGGGGCTCTCTGGGCACGAGCAAGAACTGTACGTTCAATGTGATTGTCAAGGGAGTCTGGCCGGGCACGGCGTCTTTCAGCACCTACACGGTTTCCACGCCGGGCAACACGGGGCCTTTCGCCATATTGACGGCGTACGTCCTCTCCCCGCCGTCGATCAGCGCCGCCTTCAGCTCGCCCAATGGCACCGTTGGCGCGGCGTCATCGCTCGCCTTCACTCTTTCGAATCCCGGACTGAACACGAAGGACCTGACCGGCGTCAACTTCGCCGCGACGCTCCCGGCGGGGCTCGCCGTATCCACGAAGACCTCCTCGGTCTGCGGGGGCACGCTCAAGCTGACCGCCCCCACAGGAATCTCCTTCTCGGGCGGAACGGTCGCCAAGGGCGGGAGTTGCGTCGTCACCGTCCCCGTGGTCGGCAGGGGCGCGGGCAGCTTTACGGTCGTGACCGGCAACGTGAAATCGCACAACGGAGGCACCGGCAAGACCGCCACGGCAAGCGTCACGATGTACGCCCCGAAGCCGACCCCGACCCCGACTCTGACCCCCGGCGCCACTCCGGCTCCAACTCAGTCCGCCGGGCCGTCGGCTTCGATCGTGGCATCGGCGTCACCCGTCGACAGCGCTGTCCCGTCGGCCTCCGGTTCGATGTCGCCTTCTCCGAGCCGCAGCGCCATACCCGCGACCGGCGCCACGGGATCGGCCGACGGCGGCTCGAATGCCCCGGTGATCGTCGGTGGTGTCGCCGTCCTGGCCCTCGGCCTCGGCGGTTTGTTGGGGTTCCTCTTCCTTCGACGAAAACGAAGCGCCGGCGAATCCGGCCCAACATCGGCAGCGTAGTGGGTCAACAATGAAGCGCCACGCCTCCATTCTCGCCGCGTCATTGGCGAGCTTCCTGCTCCTGACCTCCGGCTCGATGGCGGCTGCCGCCGGGCCCGGCGACGGTACCGGCGTCGGCCCCGCCGTGAACCCGCCCATTCCCCAGGCGCCGCTGCTCACTATGAAGTGGGCCGTGGACCAGATCCCGCTCAACGCGGACGACAAACTCACTATCACGCTCAATAACTCGAACGCTCTTTGGGATGTGTCGGCCGTCGGCATGGACATCGATCTGCCGATCAACCTCGCCGTCACCAGCGGTAGCGGAAGTGCCTGCGGCGGGACGCTCAAACGAACCGCGCCCACGAAGATCCGATTCACCGGAGGCAAGCTTGCAAAGAAGGCGAGTTGCACGTTCTTCGTGTTCGTCAAAGGTGTCTGGCCGGGCACGGCCACCTTCAACACCAATACCTATTCCACCCCAGGCCTCCCGGGCGCCTACTACTTCATGACGGCGTATGTCCTATCGCCGCCGTCGATCAGCGCCGCCTTCACCTCCCCCAATGGCACCGTGGGCGCGGCGACATCGCTCGCCTTCACGCTTTCGAATCCCGGGCTGAACACCAAGAGCCTGACCGCAGTCACCTTCAACGCACCGCTCCCGGCCGGGCTCGCCGTGGTCAGCAAGACGTCCTCCGTCTGCGGCGGCACGCTCAAGCTCACCGCGCCTGCAGGGATCTCCTTCTCGGGCGGAACGGTCGCCAAGGGCGCGAGTTGCGTCGTGACCGTCCCCGTAGTCGGCAAGTCGCCCGGCAGCTTCACTGTCGCGACCAGCAACGTGTATTCGCACAACGGCGGCACGGGCAAGAAGGCAACGGCCAGCGTCACGATGTACGCACCGAAGCCGATCCCGACCCCGACGCTTGCACCCGGCGCCACTCCGGTTCCAACTCAGTCCGGGGGGCCGTCGGCCTCGGCCTCGGCGGGCGATAGCCCCGCGGCGTCCACGTCCGACTCTGCGTCGCCGTCGGCGTCGGCCTCCGGAACGCAGACGGCATCGCCGACCGCCCCGGCCGGCCCGACCGGCTCGGACGGCGGCGGCTCCGGAGCCCTGCCGATCATCCTTGCCGCCATCATCGTCCTGCTGGCCGGCGGTTTGAGTGCGTTCCTGCTGTTCCGCCGGAGGAAGCGCTCCGAGCAGTAGCCGCCAGCCGCGATCCGTGGCTTGGGACAGACCCGTTCTGTGGTCCCTGTCGGTGGACCGAGAGCCGACCGTGGCTGATCATCGAACCACCACGATTGGGGAGGTTCATGGAGGAAAGGCAGTGGCCAACCACACTCGAGTGATGGCCGAGTTCGGCAAGAAGAAGGTGGTCGCCGCCGCGTTCGACTGGCCGGGCTGGGAGCGGAATGGGCCATCCGAGGACGATGCCATTCGGCTGCTCGAAAGCTACAGATCGCGCTATGCGAAAGTGGCCGCGCTCGCGGGACTTGCCTCGGAGTTCGCCGAGGCCGGCGAACTAGCGATCGTCGAACGAGTCGAAGGCTCGAGCACGACCGACTTCTTCGGCGTCTCAGTTATGTCGGCGGCTGCCGAACGTGAACGGATGACCGACGCCGAGTGCGAGCGAAAGCTAACCCTCCTGCAAGCCTGCTGGGCCTACTTCGATAGCGTGCCCGGACGCGTCTCGGCCGAGCTTCGCAAGGGCCCTCGAGGCGGCGGGCGCGACAGGGACCAGATCGTCGCCCACACCCGCGGCAGTGAACGTGAACTGGCGAAGAAGGTCGGCCTCCACGAGGAGCACGACCAGGTCCACACGCCGGACGGCCTGCTCGCTCATCGTGAGGCGTACCTGGAGGCGATTCGCCGGTACCAGGCTCGTGGCGCCGACGCTCGTTCGTGGACGCTGCAGTTCCTCATCCGCCGTTCTGCCTACCACATGCTCGATCACGCCTGGGAGATGGAAGACAAGGACCTGTCACAGGCAGCCCTGGCCGCGGCCGCCGGCGACTGATCGGCCGAGCGGTCGGTTAGGGCGTGTAGAGCTGCGCCGGCGGCAGCGGCTTGTCCACGCTCATGCCGCCCGTGAGCAGGACGCTGCCGCCTGGCAGGAGCGTCGCGGTCTGGTCCATGAGGTCGTTCAACATCGACCCTGTTGCGCTGAAGGAGCCGGTGTCCGGGTCATACAGCTCCGCCGACGACAGGCGGCCCGCCGCGCCGGCGCCTCCGGCGATCAGCACCTTCCCGTTCGCGAGCAACGTCGCGGTGTGTTCGGTCCGAACGCCGGACATGGAGCCGGTTTCGATGAACGCTCCTGTGTCCGGGTCATACAGCTCCGCCGTCGCCGTGTTCAGCGGCCAGCCGTCTCCGCCTCCGGCGATCAGCACCTTACCGTTTGCCAGCAGAGTCGCGCTGTGGCCCGGCCGAGGTCTGGACAAGGAGCCGGTGAGGCTGAACTTGCCCGTGGCAGGGTCATATAGATCGGCCGGCAGGAAGAAGGAGGGCGGCGATGCCGTTGTGCCGTAGACGACCAGGACCTTGCCGTTTGCCAGCAACGTCGCGGTGTGTCCCGCCCGGGCGGGGATCATGGACCCGGTCGGGCGAAACCTGCCGGTGGCGGGGTCATACAGCTCCGCCGAATCCAGGTTGACCATTCCCTCGTACGATTCGCCGCCGATGATCAAGACCTTGCCGTTTGCCAGCAGGGTCGCGGTATGTCTCGACCGAGGACTCGCCATGGACCCGGTCGAGTGGAACGACCCGGTGTCCGGGTCATACAGCTCGGCTGAGGCAATTGAGCGGCCCTCGTCGTGGAGATTGCCCCCGGTGATCAGCACCTTGCCGTTTGGCAGCAATGTCGCGGTGTGTTCCACTCGACCGGTGGACATGGGCCCGGTTGGGCTGAACGAGCCGGTGTCCGGGTCGTAGAGCTCCGCCGTCGCAACGGGGAGAGCGCCGTCGCCCACGCCTCCGGTGATCAGAACCTTGCCGTTTGCCAGCAAGGTCGCGGTGTGGCCCCGCGGCCTATTGCTCGAAGTACGCCCGGTCGGGCTGAAAACGCCGTGGCGAGCGAGGGTCTGCGTCGCAGTCGGTGTGGCGGCGGGCGTCGCGGCGGGCGCGGCGCCGTCAGACTGGCAGGCGCCGGCCACGAGCGACGCGGCCAGAACGACCGCCGCGATCCTGCGGCTCGTGGTCACGTCGGGCATCCGTCTGCCTGTGGAGCGGTTAGCGGAGCGACGCGACCCAGACGATGGCGCCGTTGAGGACGAACAGCCGGCCTCCAACGACCTCCAGGGTGTCCGCCTGGATGACATGGCCGGACCGGTCCTTGACCATCGACCACTTGTGGCCGTCCGCGCTCGAGTACACGTTCCCCGTGAACGTGTCGCCGTAATCCACGACGTACAGGCGGTCGCCGAAAGCGACGATGGAGCCGGGATTGCCCGGAGCCTTTGTGGGCGCCCAATGCTGCATGTCGCGCGTCGAGTAGATCTTGAACGTCCCCCCGATCTCCCAGTCGCCGTAGTAGAGGCTCCCGAGTCGGGCGACACCCTCGAGCAGCTTCATGCCCTTCGGAGTTGTGGTCTCTCCCCAGGTCCGGCCGCCGTCGAGCGAGAACCACGACGTGCCACCTTCGCCGCCCGTGAGGATGGGCACGCCCGGCTGGCCGGTTTGCAGCTTGTAGGCGTCGTACGCCGCCGGGGTCCAGGTGATGCCGTCGGTCGAGGTCCAGTAGTTGCCGTTACCGTCCCCCACAAGGTATCCCGTACGCGTCGGCGCAATTCCGGACAGGTCCATCCCGTTCATCGATGGCACGTCGTTGCGGTGCCAGCGGATCCCGTCCCTCGATTGCCAGACGGTCGGTACCCCGTCGGTTACGCGCCCGGCGAGAAGGTACCCCGCCGGCCCTCGAACGGGTCCGTGGGTGCTCAGGCAGAAGCCCTCGTCCGTCGTCGCGAAGATGCGCGGGTCCGGCGGTGTCGTCCAGGTAATGCCATCGAGCGACGTGTAGACGGTCCCACTCGACTCGTCCCAGCACGAGGTGGACGTCGCGACGTATCCGCGCGGCATGGCCTCGAACCATACGCTCATGGGGCTGCCGAGCTTCGTCCAGACGACGCCGTTCTGCACGAACGACGCGGACGAGGCAGCCGCTCCGGTGCCCTGCGGTAGAACTCCCATGAGACCAACGGCAAGCGCCAGCGCGACGACGATCCGCCTCGTCGCCGCGACTCCGGTGACACGGTCCAGCCCCTGAATTGCCGGCTTGTTTCCCACGTGATAGCCCTCCTCTACTCAGCGTTCGGTCCATTATGCGCTCGGCTCGGTTGTCGCATGGCTACGAATTCGCCGGTCAAGTGGGCTGGACGATGAGAGGTGGATCGGGTCGCGTTAAGTGCTGCTCCCATCATCTCCTTGGGACCCTGGGCGCTGCCGCTGCCGCTGGTACCTGGCGACGGCCACCATGGACGCCGCGATGCTGGCCGCAGCGATGGCGGGCGGCAAGGCTTTCGACTCGAAACGGCTCAGCCCGCAGACAACCGGGCGTTGGACCGCGGGTCTGTTGCGCGGCCGATATCGCCGCGAGGACATCACCGCTGAGGAGCCCGTTCCCGGCGAATTCGCGCTGGGCATGGCGACTCACTACGCCACGGGCATCATGCTGACCGGCGCTTTTCTCCTCGCCTCAGGTCGTCGTGAGCGAACGATCGCGCGTGCCGTGGGCTACGGAGTCGCGACCTCAGTCTTCCCGCTCTTCATCATGTTCCCGTCGATGGGATATGGCTGGGCCGGCACTCGCTCGGGCGAAGCCCGGCTGCACGATGCTCGTCGGCCACCTTGCCTTTGGAGCCGGGATCTGGATCTGGGCCGGTCGTTTCGCGCGGCGCTGAGCGCGCTTCGGGTGCAGCGAAGTCGCCGGCGTCGACTAGGGCGAGTATTCGCTGCCCGTGAGTTCCGCCCGCGACCGGTGCAGGCTCCGGCCGGCCTGCCGATACCTATGGGGCGGCGCCTGGCGGCTCCCGCATCGTCGCGCCCGCGGACGTGGCGATTGGCAGGAACACCGGAGTCAACGGATGAGCTCCCACATTCCCGAGCACGTGGCCCGCACGAATCTCGGTCCTCGCACCACAGGTGTTGACGACAAGGAGATCGAGCCGCGGCGACGCAAGCCGGCCGGTGCATCACTGCGGAAGCGGGAGTCGGTGCGTGCGCGTCGCCGAACCGAGACGAAGGTGGCAATCGCGGACGAACTGGCTCGTTCGCGCCAGCTGCTCCAGGTCGTGCTGGACACGATCCCCTTCCGTGTCTTCTGGAAGGCTCGCGACGGAACCTATTTGGGCTGTAATCGGGCTTTCCTCAACGAAAGCAGCATGACCGACCCCAGTCAGATCATCGGCAAGTCGGACTTCGAGCTGGACTGGCGTGATCGCGCGGAGCAGTTCAGGAAGGAGGATCTCGTCGTTCTCGACACCGGCAAGCCGCAGCTGGGTTTCGAGAAGCCGGAGATCCACAACGACGGCCGGGAGACCCTGGTTCGGCTGAACAAGGTCCCGCTCTTCGACGACGATGGGAGCGTCATCGGGCTGCTGGGTACGATCGAGGACCTGACCGACCACCTCCGCACCGAAAAGGCGCTCAAGGACAGCGAAGCCTTTCTCGCGAGCATCCTCGAGAACATCCCGTCGATGGTCTACGTCAAGGACGCGAAGACCCTGACGTTCGTGCGGGTCAACCGAGCGACCGAGCAGACACTCGGCCGCACGAGCAAAGAGCTCGTATCTCCCGACAGTCGGAACCTGGGCCCGCGCGACGAGTCGGACTACTACGCCAGGATGGACCGGCAAGTCGTCGATACGGGCCAGCTGATGGAGTTTCCGCTCGAGGTTCTGACGCCGCCGGACGGCCGGCCACGCTACCTCCGCACCAAGAAGGTGCCGCTGTTCGACGACCAGGGCCGGCCACAATACGTGCTGGGTATCTCGGAGGACATCACGGACCTGAAGCTGGCCGAAGATGCGCGTCGAGCGACCGAAGAGCGTTACCGACGGATCGTAGACACGATCAGCGACTACGTGGTCAGCGTCAAGATCGAGAGCGGGCGCATCGTAGAGACGGTGCACGGAGCGGGTTGCCTGGCGCTCACCGGGTATACGGCCGAGGAGCTTACGCGCGACCCGGGTCTGTGGATAAGCCTCGTGATCGCCGATGACAACGCAGCCGCCCAGGAACAGTCGAGGCGGATTCTCGCGGGCGAGCCACCCGAACCTCTCGAGCATCGGATCGTTCGTCGCGATGGGGCCGTCCGCTGGGTCCGACAAACGCCGGTCATTCGCACGAACGCAGATGGCGTGCCCGTCGGTTATGACGGGGTCATCCAGGACATCACCGAATCCCGCGAACTTCAGGAGCAGCTTCTCCAGTCGGCAAACCTGGACAGCCTCACCGGCGTCGGCAGTCGTCGGCTCATGGACTTCGAACTGAATCAGCTGCTGGCCGGCGTCAGGCGGACCGGCCATCCGGCAGCGATCGTCATGATCGACATCGACAAGTTCAAGCCGTACAACGACGCGTATGGGCACGGCGCCGGCGACCTCGTGCTCGTCGATGTTGCCAGGGGAATCCAGCAATCCATCCGGCCGGCCGACCGGCTGTATCGGTATGGAGGCGAGGAATTCCTGGTCTCGCTTCGGGTCAGCACCATGGATGGAGCGGTATCGGCGGCTGGCCGGATCGTCAGTAATGTCGCGAAGCAGGCGATCAGCCATCCCGCGAACCAGCCCTGGGGCGTCGTGACGATCAGCGCAGGTGCGGCGCTAATGACGCCCGATCAGGGATCTCTGGCGCACGTCCTCGCGGAAGCGGACAGAGCCCTGTACGAGTCCAAGGCGAACGGTCGCAACAGAGTCAGCCCGGAATCCGGGCGGCCTGCGGAGGAGTCCTCCTCGCCCGATCGCATTGGGGCGACCGACGATCAGGACCCGGCCTCGCCAGGGAGCTGACTCCCTGCCTCGGAGGCTACACTCAGCCGGCTGTGACCGCGATTACACGCTCCAGAGGCATGCTCGGCGCCATCGTGTTGTTGGCAGTCGTCGCGGGCTGCAGCAAGGGTGGGCCGTTGGAGTCCATCCCGGTTCAGACGCCTGTCGATACCGCAAACGCGTACTTCCAAGCCTTCAACAACCTCGACTTGGAGCTCCTCCAAGCGCATCTCAGCGACGGCAAGCAGGCAAATCCCGGATTCGGTGGCGATTGGGGTCTTTGGTACGACACGGTTCCGCCGAGGGATTTCTTCGGGGACGTCACCTGCGCGACGGCCTTGCAGACGGCGACGTCGGCGCAACTCGAGTGCTCTTTCACGGCGAAAGCGGACTGGGAGGGCTTTGCGCGAGGTGCCCAGCGGTGGTGTCTCGACATGAGCCGCGTGCCTCGCGGCCCTTGGTTGATCGACGACTGGAGTCGGGACTGACCGGATTTGGCGCCGGAGACCATCGCCCGATAGGCAAAGTGGCTCATTTCAAAGCGGGCAATCCGCCGGTCAATACTGCGCTGCCGTCGTTTCGTCTGCCCTGGAAAGGAAACAGCACCCATGCGTCGCAGAGCCGTATTCGGAAGGTTCGGGATCTCGCTGGTACTTGCGCTGGGAGTCGTTGCCGTCTCGACTTCCGCCGCTCTGGCCACAAAGCCGGAGAAGTCCCATGTCTCGGTAGACACGACCTATGAGATCACCAACGTCTGCTCGTTTGCCTTCACCATCGACTCGCACGCCGACATCCTGGCCATCCACTACTTCGACAAGAACGGCGCCCTGATCAGGATCTACAACCACGTCAAGGAGCGGGACACCTTCATCGCCAACGGGAAGACGATCGTGGGCCTCCCGTTCGTTTTCGACATCAACGCGCTGTACGCAACGGACGGGACCCTGACCTCCCTGACCGCCGTCGGCGTCGTCGAGAAGGTCCGGCTTCCGAACGGCAGGCTCTTCTTCAGTGCCGGATTCGTGGATTACCTGGCCCATCCGGATGAGCAGTTCGTCCTTACGGCCGATCGGGGGATCTCGGGGAGCATACCGGCGCTATGCGCGGCGCTCTCCTAGCCGGCGGTCGGCTCGCAACCCGGCGCCTGACCGGCCGGCCGAATCGTCGCTCCCCGCCGTAAACGCGCCAATTGGGATCGCTCGTCGCGACCCGGGCCGGCAGTCCCAGGTCGATGGCACAGTCCATTGGCATACTGAGGGCCGCCGATGGCCGTGCGCGTTGACCTGAACATCTCCCTGGACGGCTACGGCGTGACGTCGGAAGCCGCCCCGAGCGGGACCACGCACTTGACCTTCTCGCGCTGAACATCCGGGTCTTCCGGTGAACCGGACGGGCGTGGGTGCCGAATTGATAGTGAAGCCGGCGAGAGGGAGGTCAGGCGTATGTGGGGGCGGACACGCGGAAGGCTCGGAGTCGCCGCGATCGCGGCAGTGCTCGTCGTGGTTGCGGTCTTCGCCGGCCAGCATCTGCAGGGGCAGGGGAGTGCTCTCACTCCTAAGACCGTCGCGATCGGCCCGGCGGGAAATGCCATCTCGATCGAAGGGGCGGGCGTCTCGCGGTCGGGCACGTGGTGGGCATCCACATCAGGGATGGGGCTGTTCGTCTCCAGCGACCAGGGGGAGCACTGGATCCAGCCGCCGCTTCGAGCCCGATTCGCCATGAACATCGTCATCGACGCATCGAACATCTGGGCGCTCGATGTTACGAGCGGAGGCTGGATCGTCGCATACCGAACTGCAGACGGAGGATCCACCTGGCGGTCATCGACGATCGTGAATGCCGCCCCGAATGGTCCGGCCTGGTTCGTGTATGCGGATCTCGACCACGCCGAGATTCTGATCGCGACGAATTCCACCGGCTCCGCCCCCAGCGCGGAGGTCTGGCGAACGACCGACTCCGGTGCAAGCTGGGACCGCACCGGCCAGATTACCTGCCCCGCCAGTTGCACAGGCATCATCGCCTCCGACGAATCCACGTTTTGGATGAGCGACCTCTGGGGATATGGAACGTTCCGCGTCAGTCGCGACGCCGGCACCACATGGTCAACCGGCGAGCTCCCGGATGCCGGACCTATCCGCGACCTCCGCTTCTTCACGGCCGACACCGGCATAGCAGCGGTCGTTCAGGAATGCCCGGCAGGCGAATGCGCGAACGTGACGTTCCTGGTGACCGGGAACGGCGGTCGAAGCTGGTCGTCGGCGGCCAGGTACACGAATAGCGACAAGCCCGCGATCGACACACCCACCACCTGGAGCGTAGTGACCAGGAATGACACGAGCTATGGAGGAGCCGCCCCGCCAACGCCGTTGCAGCGGGCTGGCAAGCTTCTCGTGACGACCGATGGCGGCTTTCATTGGTCGGAGCGGTCCTACGTCGAGCCGTCGACGGAGCCGCGCTACAGGCCGCACCTCTTGGGGACCCACGGCTACTGGCTGCGCAAAGCCGAGCAAGGCGATGTCCTCTACGTCACGAGTGACGGCGGCGCAAGCTGGGCCGCTGCGCTCTTCCCGCAAGCCGAGCGCACTCGCTGAGCCGACGGGATAGAGCTGCGGCGTCGCGGCTGCCACTACGGAGCGATACCCGCCAGTCAGCTGACAGTGACTCGGGACGGGATCGCCGCGCTCCCTGGTCCGGAGCCGCGACGCAATCGTCCGGTGCGGCCGGACACCGCCTCGGCGTTCCTCTCGTCCGGATCTCGTAGCGGACGAGGGACGATCGGTCCGAGGGCCAGCCCTCAGCTGCGAGGGAATCGGTCGCTCTGATCGTAGAGGCCCGCGATCGGGCTGCCTTTGACAATGGTCAATGCGCGGTATGGCCATCTGGAGGGGATCACCCGAGACCTCGCCAGATCTACTTACGATCCGGTGGGGCGCTTGCCCGGCCGTCCGGCTGAGCCAGCACCAGAAGAAGGGGCCCGATGAACGCGAAGCGCAAGGTCAACTTGTCCGTCCGAATGAAAGTGCTCGGGGCTGTCGGCGCCGTCCTGGGCCTGATGCTGCTTAGCGGCGTCGCCATGTTCCTCCAGGTCGGCAGCATGGCCACCGACAAGGACGCCATAGTCACAGATGCTATCCCGCTCTCCCAGTCGGTCAAGAACGTCCTCCCGGATCTCGTGAACATGGAGACAGGGATGCGCGGATACCTTGTCACGGGCGACACGACGTTCCTCGATCCATATAACAGTGGCTCCACCCAACTCACGACAGACCTGGCCTACATCGATGCTCACGACGGCGACCACCCGATCATGGCCGGCCTGATTTCTCAGGCCAAGCCGCAGATCAGCGCAGTTCAGGCCTTCATGCAATCCGAGATCGACCTCGTCAAGGCCGGGAACAAGACCGAGGCGCAGTCCAAGATTGGCAACGGCAAGACCCTCATGGATGCTTTCCGCGCCACCAACGACAAGATGACCGCCGACGTGGCGAAGTTCATCAACGATTCCAACGTCGCATATCAGGGCAGCCAGTCCATGGCCACGATGGTTCTCATCGGCTTCGTGGGCTTCGCTCTGATTGTGGGCCTGGTTCTGGCGGTCTTCCTCGCCCGCTCCATCACCGGCGGCGTCAAGAAGGTCCAGGACACGCTCACGTCCATGGCCGACAACTGCGCGAAGTATCTCGAGAACGGTTTGGCGGCATTCGCTCGGAACGACCTGACAGTTGAAGTCCACCCTGCGACGCATCCGATCGAGAAGTTCGGTACCGACGAGATCGGACAGACCGCGAAAGTCACCAACAAGATGCTGGGCCAGCTCCAGGCCACCATCGAGAGCTACGAGACCGCGCGAGCGGGTCTGGCCGCAACCGTGGGCGAAGTGAAGACCGCCGCCGACTCTGTGGCTCGAACTTCTGGCGAGCTCAGCAACGCGGCCACCCAATCGGGCACCGCATCGACCCAGATCGCCCAGACGATCAATCAGGTGGCTTCGGGCGCCTCCGAGCAGGCCAAGGCGAGCTCCGAAACGAGCAATGCGGTAGGCGACCTGACCGGAATCATCAGCCAGGTCGGCGCCGGCGCTTCGAACATCACCTCCAAGGTCGAGGCCGCATCCCTTGCCTTGACCGACATGGCCAGCGCCATCAAGAGCGCCTCCGCAGCGTCTGCTGAGGTCACCAACGTTGCCGCCAACGCCGCCGAAGCAACCGACCACGGCCAGCAGGCCGTCCGCGAGACCGTCACTGAGATGGGTCGGATCAAGACCACCGTCGAGCAAGCCTCCAAGAAGGTCACCGAGCTCGGAGCGAAGAGCGACCAGATCGGCGCAATCGTCGAAACGATCGACGACATCGCCGAGCAGACCAACCTTCTCGCACTGAACGCCGCGATCGAAGCCGCGCGAGCCGGTGAGCAGGGCAAGGGATTTGCCGTGGTCGCCGACGAGGTTCGCAAGCTCGCCGAGCGATCTTCGCGAGCCACAAAGGAAATCGCCGCTCTCATCGGCGAGGTCCAGAGCGGCACAGACGAGGCAGTGAAGGCCATGACCGCAGGAGCGGCCGAGGTGGAACACGGGTCCGAACTCGCCGCCCAGGCGGGAGCTTCACTCGATGCCATCAGCACAGCGGTTACCGCCACCAAGCGGGCAGTCGACCGGATTACGGCAGACGTCGAGTCCATGAGCCGTGCCTCCGCCGGCGTGGTTGCGGCCTCCGATGCGATCGCCACGATCGCAGTCCAGACCAACGAAGCCGCGTCTCGCATGACCACGGCCGCCGGCACCGTTGCCAGCGCCGTCCAGTCCATCGCCGCTATCAGCGAAGAGAACTCGGCCGCCGCTGAGGAAGTCTCGGCTTCTACCGAGGAGATGTCGGCTCAGGCCGAAGAGGTCGTCGCTTCCGCCGGTTCGCTTGCCCAGATGGCCGACGAGCTGGACGAGGTCGTGGCCCGGTTTGTCCTCGAAGGCGTCGCGGGCGCCGCACCCACCAGCATCGCGTCGCGGCAGCACCGCAACGACTTGGATGTTCCGGCGAAGGGCCGTCGCACCCAGGCCGCGTAGAACCCAGGCCGCGTAGCACCCAGCTTCTTCCGCGACGGACGATCCGGCACCGATCGAACGTCGCCCAGATTCTCCGAGGGCGGGCCCGGGCAATTCGTCCGGCCCGCCTGCGGGGACCCAGCTCGCGAGCCGAGCAGGAGCAAATCCGATGAATGAGTTCCAGGTCGTGGTCTGCCAGCTCCGACAGGAGAGCTACGGCCTCGACATCAGTTCGGTCTACGAGATCATCCGTTTCCAGGAATGCACCGCGGTTCCGGCATCGCCCCCGTTCATCGACGGCGTGATCAACCTGCGAGGTCGAATCATCCCGGTGATGGACATGGCCAGCCGTTTTGGCCAGAGCAGATCCCAGGCAACAAAGTCGACCCGGATCATCGTTGCCGGAACCAACGGCATGCGCGTCGGGCTGGTTGTGGACGCAGTAACCGAAGTTCTAATGGTCTCAGAGGACGCGGTGGAACCGACGCCCGAAGTGGCTTCAGGCTACGACGCGGCCTACATCCGAGGCATCGCCAAGCTCGGCGAAGAGCTCGTGATCCTGCTCAACCTCGGTGCCCTGTTCGGCGAGCAGGAGGTTCAGGCCCGGGCCGCATAGGTCGCGTTCAGGCGTGATGAGGTACTCGCAGCTGAAAGACAAATCGGAAGCCGCGTGAAGGGTTTGGCCGGTACCGCCTTCGCCAACTACTCTCGGATCTACGACGAGGACGACCCGGGCGCGCAACAAGTCGAAGTCGGCGGCGGTGTCGCCTAGCGCGAGACGAGCAACCCCACCAGCTCCTCGTCGATCGGAGTGTCCAGCTCGCCGGGGCCCTTCCACGTGTGAATGCCGAAGTCGCCCTTCCACTCCCAGGCTGCCCAGGCCATGCCGGCCGCGGCCATCACGGCCGTGGCGTCGCGATAGTAGGCAAGCCGCTGGCCGCGGTCGATGGTGGGCAGACAGCCGAACTCGCCGCAGTAGAGCTGGAGGCCGAGCTCGCGGGCCCGCTCGATCGCCGGCGCGAAGAGCCGGCGCAGGCGCTCCGGCCCCCAGTCCTGCGTGGCGTCGGCGGTTTCCTCAAGTAGCTTCGCCGACCCGCCCGTCCGCAGCGCGGCCCATTCGGACGTATCCAGGACGGCCGGCCCGGGGTACTGCACGGCCCCTGTGAACTTGGGAAACGACGTCCAGTAGGCTCGGTAGTGAGTCAGCATCAGCGGCGCGTAGTTGTGGACGCTCAGGATGATATTGGGATCGTCCGCCGGGACCTGGAGGGTGCGCATGAAGTCCGGCTGCTGATTTCGGTTGGAGCCGATGACGCAGACTCGGTACGGCTCCAGCTCCCGTAGCAGTTCGTAAGCCTTGCGCACCAGCCGGTTCCAGTCATCGTCATCCTCGGCGACGGGTTCGTTGAGGAACTCGTAGGCCACTTCGTTGGGCGGAAGGTGGCCGAGGCGGGCGGAGAGCTCTCGCCACAGGTCCAGAAAGCGGTTCTGGGCGGCGGCGTCCGTCCAGATCGTGTTGCGCCCGCCGTCGTTGTCCGCGTTGAAGTGGTGGCTACGCAGCGTGTGAAGGTCAACGATCACTCGGAGCCCGCCGGCGCGGCACCAACCGATCCCCGTGAGCAAGCGGTCGAATTCGGCCTCGTTGGGCTTGCCGTCGGGCAGCCAGAGCTCCTGCTCGTCTACAGGCAGGCGCACGTGGTCGAAGCCGAGACGAGCGAGCGTGCTCAGGTCGTCTCGTCGCAGGAACTCGCCCCTCGGCGCCCATCCGAAATCCTGCGATAGCCAGTGGCTGATGTTGATGCCACGAGAGATGGTGAAGCCGGACGGGTTGGGCATGCGGGCAATGATAAGTGGCGAGCCTCGGCCGGTCTCACTAATCCAGGCCCTCCAGCATGGCCAACAACGCGATCGTCGTGCGCCAAGTCCGGATAGTCATCGACTTGTAGAGCGGTGATGCCATGACCTTGTTGAGTCGGCTCTTGGTGCGTTTGGCGCTAAGACGTTGCGAGTAAATCACGCCGTCGCCCGGCCACACCTTGTCTACACCCTCGCGCGGACTGAATACCGGCATGACCTGGGCCGCATCGATGTCCATCAGAAATATGGCATCGCTGTGATAGTTCTCTGGCTGCTCACCGAATCCGTTGGGCTTGTTATCAATGACGGCTTGAAGCTGCGGGCGGCTCAAGACCAAGACCCTGATGAGTTCGCTGTCAAGTTTGAAGCTTCTACTCAGACCGGCTTCAATCCTGGTTCTGATCTCATCAGCGGGCTCGTCGGAGGCCAACAGCGCATTGCCACTGGCGATGTACGTTGAAACGGAGGCGAAGCCCAAGTCCTCCAGACATCTCCTGAGCCCCGCCATGGGTACCACATTCTTGCCACCGACATTGATGCCGCGCAGCAGTACAACGTAGGTAGTCATCGGGCATCCAGGCAATCCTGGGGCCCTGAAGACGGGTCGAGAGTTACTCGACGAGCCACTTGCCATCCCTCATGAGGTCGCGGCCATCGAGCTCGTTGGCCTCGCGCCAGGCCTGGAGTCGCTGGGGTGTAGCGCGGAAGTAGAGGTAGGTGCCAGATTCCCGGCGCGGGTCGAAGCCGGTCTTGACCGCAAACGCGTCACCGACCTCTTGAGAGATCTCGCGGATCGCGAGCGCGTGCACGGTTGCCTCGATCAGAACGACATCGCGGGTTGGCCCGATGCCCAGGCGAACCGTGTTGCCGGCCCGAAGGTTGCGGCCGGTCGGGCTTGAAGCGGGGGTGGCCAACAATGCGGTGGTGCCGTCCCAGAGGAACGACAACGGCACGAGATACGGCGTCCCGGTTACGTTGTCGGCCGTCGCCACCCAGGCGTCCACATCATGCTCGAGTCGGTCCAGAACGTCCCGCTTGCGTTGCTTCGAAGTCCTGGCTGGCATGGTCATGGATCATGCGTCGTTGGGGAGGGCAGCAAAGGCCTTCTTCGTGCCCATGTACCACTTCATTCCCGACACGGGATGTCGCCACCTGTCCTGCATGCTCTTCCTGGCTCCCGCGTGCGTTTCATCACCCGCGGCGACCATTTCCTTCAGATGGCGGTCTTGCGTCTTTATGACGTCATCAGCCGTCTCGGCGTGGAATTGGGCATCGCATGGTCCACCCATCTGTCGGCATGTCATTGTTTTCATGTTCATCTCCTGAAATTGGGGCGGAGTTCAGCCGAGAGCCAGGTCCTCAGCTCGCCGCCTTCTTCACGAGCGCGGCGATCATGGCCTCTTCGGCGGCGGTCAACTGCGCCAGGGCATAGGTGGTCGGCCACATTGGGCCGTCATCGAGGTGTGCCTTGTCGCTGAATTCGAACATCGCATACCGCGTCTTGAACTTGCTCGCGTTCTTGAACCAGCAGATGACGTTGCCGTCCTTGGCGTACGCGGGCATCCCGTAGTAGGTCTTTGGCGCGAGATCCGGCACGGCTGCCATGACGATGCCATTGACACGTTCGGCCATGGCACGGTCCGGCTCGGGCATCTTGGCGATGCTCGCTTGCAGGTCGCGCTCGCCCTCGGCTCGTTCTTCAGCCGAGCCACGGCGTGAGGAGGCCTTGCGTTGGCTGGCACTCGACTGCATTGCGGCTCGCTCTTCGTCGGTCCATATCTGAGCGGAGCCCGCCGAGCCGGCGCGTTTGGTCGGTGTCTTCGTGTCGGTCATTTCTCGTGTCCTTTCGGGCCAGGCTTCCGTGGACGGTCAGGCCGTCGCCGCATGGGCGACTTTCGCCGGCTGGAGGATTCGGATGGCGTTGCCGAAGGGGTCGCGAATGCCCATGTCGGTGCCGTACGCGTGCTCGATGGGCTCCTGCGTGAAATCGGTGACTCCGCGCGCCTTGAGCGTCTCGTACAGGCCCCGGGCGTCGTCCGTGTTGAAGACGAGACCGCCCATCGCGCCCTTGGCGATCAGCTCACGCAGCTGCGCGGCAGTGGCCTCGTCCTGGACGGGCGGGCCGGGCTCCTGCAGGAAGATTTCGATCTCGGGGTTGCCGGGGACGCGGACTGTCAGCCAGCGGAAGGGACCTCGGCGGAGATCCTGTGCTTTCTCCAGCCCGAGCTTGTTGACGTAGAAGTCCAGAGCCTCTTCCTGGTCGAGGACCATGATCGAGGTGACATTGAGCTTGAGCATCGCTTGTTTCCTCTTCGAACGGCGGTGTGGAGAACTCACCCGATGCTAGGGAGCGGCCGCCGCGGTGGCTTCTCCAAAACTGCTCGATTGCATCGCCGGCGCCGCGTTCGTCGGCGCTGCGTCCGACGGCGGCGGAGTGGCCGACACCGACGGCCGAGTTGCCGCCATCTGATAGCAGTTCGGCGCGAGCATCGGTCCATTCCCACGCCGGTATTCCGACGGCGTCTCGCCGACGATCTCCCGAAACGTGCGACTGAAGGTACCCAGGCTGCTGAACCCAACGTCGAGGCAGATGTCGGTGACGCTGCGATCGGTCTCGCGCAGCAGGAACATCGAGCGCTCCACCCGGCGCCGCTGCAGGTAGCGGTGCGGGGTCTCCCCGAAGACGGCGCGGAAGGTGCGGATGAAATGCGCCTCGGAGATGTAGGCCACCGCGGCGACGGCGCGGATGTCGAGCGGTTCGGCGTAGGCGCGATCCATGGCGTCTCGGGCGCGCAGCAGGCGCCGGTTGAGATCCTCGATATCTCGGCTCATGGCGCAACGCTACGCCGTCAAAGTCGCGAGCTCTACCCGACTCGGGGGGTGTTGCACTACCCGAAGCTCACGGTTGGACCGCCCGGGCCTTCGGCTCCAGGACCACGATCTGCGTTTGGCGCGATCGGCGTGCCGCATAGGCCTCGAGGTGTTGGTTGTAGACCGCCCACCTGGACCAGAGCCTCTCCCGCTCCTCGCCGGCGGCGGCGCGCCCTCGGACGCGACGCGGGCCGTCGGCGAGGTCAACGGTGGCATCGGAATTCGCCTGCAGGTTGCGCCACCAGGCGGGCTCGGGATCGGCCCAGCCGTTCATCGCGACGGTCACCAGGTTGGGGCCGTCCTCGATGTAGGCGACGATGGCCACCCGTTCTCGACCCGTCCGCCGACCGAGCGTGCGCAGCCGCATCGCACCCCACTTGTCGGGCGTCGGGCGCCAGAGACCGCGCCGGCCGCCACGGCGGTTTCGCCCGGGGCGACTCAGCTCTCGTTTGGCGTCCCTACTCCGCGCTGAAGATTCTCGCGGTACCGGCGGTTTCGTAGAGTCGCTGCTCCTCGACAGTTCGCTCCGCCAGAGGCTCCACTTCGAGCCTTTCATCCGGAATCGGTAGCCCGCTCTCCACCGAACGGCCGTAAGTGCCGCGTGCAATTCGATCCTCGGCCCGGCCGACGGCGGCGAGCTGGTTGCGGAGATCCGCCGCGAGGGCGACCGAGATCGACTCCGAGTCGAGCGCAGTGCCGGTCGCTGCGTATTCGCCCGTTTGCTGGCGTTCAAGCGACCCATCGGCGCGGATCTCTCCGGTCTGTTCTGCGAGCAGCTCTTCCACACGCTGTCGCGTACGCGCGACCAGTGCTCGGGCGAGCATTTCATCCATGGTGTCCTCCAGGTGACGCCGGCGGTTCCGGTACGTGGTACGGGCCGTCGCGTGTGACTTCGATCTTCGGGCCCGACGGGTGGTTCGAATTCATCGTCGGTATCCCCCTGGTTGATTCGCGACGAACGCCGCTTGGACGTCGGTCTTCAGATGCGACTCCACTGCGCCCGCGTCAGGGCGACGTCCCTTCGGTAGATTTGCGCGATCTCGGGTTCGCTCGTTTCGAGTTCGGTCGCCTTGGCCTCCAGGGCGTCGGCGACACGCAGCCAATCGGCGGGCGTCAAGGTGGGCTCGAGGACCGGCCACATCTGAGAGGTAGGCGTAGCTCGGCGCCCGACAAGGGTGTGATCGGGGACTGGAGTACCGAGGCCGTCACGTTTCATTGGAGCCGCCATTTCATACTCTCGACTGGGGTCAAGCGCCCGAACCCAGGCGCGTCAGGCTGGGTGCCGCTCGCGGCATTTGTGTTCGCGGAGTGCCATGCGTATGGCGTCTCAGGCGACGCCGGCCTGCTCAGTGGCAGCAACTGCAGCTGCCTGCACGAGAGCAACGTCCATCGTGATCTTGACCTCGTCGCCGACGAGGACGCCGCCGCTCTCCAGAGCTCCGTTCCCGGCGAATTCGATTTCGGAATGGGCCGGGTCAAGGTCCCAGGTGCTCATGACGTACTCGTAGCCAAAGGGCGATTTCGGAGCCTGGGGACGCGGCTCATTCAGGTCGAAGGCCGAGTCTGACCAGCCCGGCGTTCTGCCGCGAGGATGAATACCCTTCGTCGCTGGTTGCCCAGGCGTCTGTCCAGCCCGACCCTTGCGTCTCGGCTCCGGCAACTCGGTCTAGTTCAGAGTACGGATGAGCCACTCTGAACGGGCGAGCGGTCTCACGGCTGCACTTCCAGTCCGCCTGAGCCGGACTCCCAGAACCGCTTGCGCAGACCGGCGATCATGTCGGCTTTGCGTGCGGTCGCCCATCGGCGCGACGCCCGTTTGGTAGGATAGCCAGCCAGCGCAGGGGCCTTGATGGGGTTTTGCTGGAGTTCGAGGAGATGGGGCGAATGATGCGCATGGGCCGGTTTGTTCTGTCTGTTGTGAGCGCCGTAGCCCTGGCGACCGCCGGCGCGGGTGGGGTCGCGGCCGAGCGTCTCAGTTCAGATCAGGGCCAGGCCGGATCGGCGCCCCTGTCCGGCACGTCGGCCCACGGCATCTCCGGCCGCCTCACCAACGCCGCGGGCTCCGGCATCGCCGGCATCAACGCTCGGGCCTGCAACGCCGCGGACGACTGCACCGGCGTTACTACCGACGCCACCGGGGCCTA
>Ga0302323_100000024_pt1 | contig 93774 bp, 88 predicted proteins | sample Fen_T0_3_FD_201950 | JGI IMG/M metagenome (GOLD analysis project Ga0302323, IMG submission 201950) | Peat permafrost microbial communities from Stordalen Mire near Abisko, Sweden - Fen_T0_3 | ecosystem: Environmental > Terrestrial > Soil > Wetlands > Permafrost | place: Sweden: Abisko...
CAGGGGATATGACGGCGGGTGGCACCGGTTTCAAGCGAGATTTTATATCGTTGAGGGTGGCCCCGGTCCCTTGCATCTGGGGACCGGGGAGGAAGAGGCTGACATCTGGTAGCGGATCCACGCGGGCAGTTGCTGACCTCTTTGATGCACTGTCCCCTCCGATTCGATCTGCACAACTCCGCGCATGCCCATTGGACCGCGGCGCAGCTCAACCAGTTCGAGTGCTCCGGCTTCGCGACCATCCCCGGTCCCCGAATGCAAGGGACCGGGGGCACCCTCAGGGTCGTTTGGAAAACTCACCGGGACCGGGGCCACCCGCCGGGTATCTTCTTCAATGGTGTCCTATGTTATGCGTGGCCTGAAGGCCAGTCATCACGGCACCAAATACGATCTGCAACAGAAGGATGATCAGAGAGGCGAGGAATAGGTCTCTCTTTCTATCCGCCAATAACAAGCATGCGACATAAACGATCAGGCTGCCAGCAAATACGTACGGCCTCCCATCCCGCAAAAAAAGAGAAAAGGAAAGGCCAAACATAATCAAGGCACTAAAGATCATTGGGGCGCATAACAAGATATCCTTCATTGAAAGTTGGGCGTCTGAATGTCGCGCTTTTGGTTTGTGATCCATCGGTTATCGCCCCCATATCCAACAAGTAACATAGCCAACAGCATAAGAGCCAAGATCATAGCCCCATTTGAGTTCAGCTCCCACTTTCACTGCAACGCCCAGCCCGGAATTGGCTAATTTGCCTTCAACCCAGTCCTTTGCATAAAATTCTCCAGCACCATTTTCACCGAGAGGTAATCTATCCGGGCGGATCGGGATGGAGCCCGCTTTTTCCGCTCCGTAGGTCAAAGCCAGATTCTCAAAAATGCTAAAAAGATTGTCCCCGCGATCTGGCCCTAATATGGCGGGTGGCACCGGTTTCAAGCGAGATTTTATACCGTTGAGGGTGGCCCCGGTCCCTTGCATCTGGGGACCGGGGAGGAAGCGGATCCACGCGGGCAGTTACTGACCTCTTTGATGCACTGTCCCCTCCGATCCGATCTGCACAACTCCGAGCATGCCCGTTGGACCGCGGCGCAGCTCAACCAGTTCCAGTCCTCCGGCTTCGCGACCATCCCCGGTCCCCAAACGCAAGGCACCGGGGGCACCCTCAGGGTCGTTTGGAAAACTCGCCGGGACCGGGGCCACCCGCCACCTGCGAGAATCAATCGAAATCTGGTTCAGGGCCGTTGATCCAAAATCGAGAGACGAACTCCTGGAACGATGGAGCGATTTCTGCTGGACCTTCCTTATACGAGTACCAGTTCACGAATTGAATTGATCCAGTGGTCAGGTTGATCCAGGCATTCATCCCGCTGTGGTCAAAGGCAATCGGCAGATGCCCCTCCAAGAATCTCCTCATCTCCGGAACTTGCGCATAGCCATGTAAGAGCGTCTTGTGAAGCCGAAGCATGTTCGCAAATGGATGCATCTTCTCGTCAGGGTCGAGTGAGATAGAATAAAACCCTTCTATCCTAATCCTTTCCCATTGACCTCGCGGTACTCGATGGTCCGGATTCCCACAATGGACGATGCAACAATCTTCGTTTATTCCCCCGCCATTTTGGTTTACGTAGAACTGAATAAGGTCTTCTCTTCCGGCGAATAAACTTGGAAAGACGAGCTCAACCACGTTCTGCGATATCTGCGGCCCCACGATGCAGAATCGCGCACGGGCGTCAAGAAGGAACTTCTTCGCTAACATAGACTCTTTCTCTCTGGTTCGTATTTCCTAGTGTTATGGCAAACCGGCCGCCAACCTGCAGTCCCTTTGGCCGCCATTATGTCCGCGTCGTCTGTGGGCGTCTTCATCCACAAGTTGCATCATGAACGTGTCCGTCGAAGGATCATAGCTTTGGCGGGTGGCACCGGTTTCAAGCGAGATTTTATACCGTTGAGGGTGGCCCCGGTCCCTTGCATTTGGGGACCGGGGAGGAAGAGGCTGACATCTGGTAGCGTATCCACGCGGGCAGTCACTGACCTCTTTGATTCGCTGGCCCCTCCGATTCGATCTGCACAACTCCGCGCACGCGCATTGGCCTGCGGCGACAGCTCAACCAGTTCCAGTCCTCCGGCTTCGCGACCATTCCCGGTCCCCAAACGCAAGGGACCGGGGGCACCCTCAGGGTCGTTTGGAAAACTCACCGAGACCAGGGCCGCCCGCCTGGATGGACATGACTAAGGTCTCGTGTACTGCTCCTTAGGAACTTGACGGGGTATGCCTGCTAGCCTAAACTCACATGGGTTTGGGCATTTAGGCAGTGGCCCGCACATTGAACCAGGTAGCGGGCACTGGAATTGGAGAGAATTATGGAATCGGTATCCCTAGAGCAGGAGATCAACCCCTGGGAAGCCCAGGCTGCTCGATTTGACTTTGCGGCACGCAAGCTGAACCTGGAAGAGGGCTTGTGGAAGCTGCTGCGCACGCCGGCGCGCGAGATTATCGTGCATTTTCCCGTGGCGATGGATGACGGCCGGTTCGAGATCTTTACGGGCTTCCGCGTGCAGCACTCGATTGCACGGGGGCCGGGCAAGGGCGGGGTGCGCTACTCGCCAGAGGTGACGCTGAACGAGGTGCGCGCGCTGGCCAGCTGGATGACCTGGAAATGCGCGGTGGTCAATATTCCCTTTGGCGGTGCCAAGGGCGGAGTGATCTGCGATCCGAAAAAGATGAGCCAGGGCGAGTTGGAGCGGATGACGCGGCGGTACACGTCGGAGATCATCGAGTTCATCGGGCCGGAGAAGGACGTGCTGGCGCCGGACATGAATACCAACGAGCAGACCATGGCGTGGATCATGGATACCTACTCGATGCACATGGGGCACACGGTGACCAGCGTGGTGACGGGCAAGCCCGTGACCGTGGGCGGCTCGCATGGACGGATCGAGGCGACAGGGCGCGGCGTGCAGGTGATGTGCGACGAGAGCCTGCGCTATCTGAAGATGCCGGTCGAAGGCTGCCGGGTGATTATTCAGGGCTTTGGCAACGTGGGCTCGAATGCCGCGCGGCTGCTGATGGAGCGCGGCTACAAGATCATCGGCGTGGCCGAGTTTGACGGTGGTCTGTCGAACCCGAATGGCATCGACATTCACCAACTGCTGGACTACAAGCGGCGCAACAACACGATTCTCGGCTTCCGTAACGCCGAGGCAACTCCCAGCGAAGAGCTGATGGAGACCGAGTGCGAGATCCTGATCCCCGCAGCCACGGAGAACGTGATCACCAGCCGCAATGCGGACAAGATCAAGGCACGCATCGTGGTGGAGGGCGCCAACGGGCCGACAACCGCCGTGGCCGACGAGATTCTGTCGGAGAAGCGCATCTTCATCGTGCCGGATATTCTGGCCAACGCGGGCGGTGTGACGGCGAGTTATTTTGAGTGGGTGCAGGACCGGCAGGGCTACTTCTGGAAGGAAGCCACCCTGAACGAGCAGATGGAGACGATCCTGCGGGACAGCTTCGACGATGTAATCCGGTATGCCGAGGCGCACAACGTCAACAACCGCATAGCCGCCTACATGCTTTCGATTGACCGGGTGGCTTTCACGATCCGGCAGCGCGGCATCTACGCCTAACCACCACCTGCGGCCACCTGCGGTGGGGCAGACGCTCGCTCTTCGCTCGCATGGGGTTTGTGGGGGCGGCAGTAGATCAAAGCGGGACGGGCCGATGGCCTGTCCCGTTTTTTATTGGCGAACGCAACTTTTCTCGCGCGGCGTTGTTCTTACGAATAGATGAGGAATGTTTTGCCTGGAAGGTGAAGGATGAAAGCTGCTCTGGTGGTTCTGCTCTTTGCCGCCTCCGCGTGGGCACAGAATCCGGTTGCTGCCGCAGTTGCGGCCTGTGGTCCGGAAGGCGTTGAATTCAAGGTGAAGCTGGATGATGCTGCGCACGCGCCGGGGCAGCCCGAGGCGGGGAAGGCGCTGGTCTACTTCATTCACGAAGCGGGGTCGGAGGCGATATTGGTATATCCGACGGTGAAGCTCGGTGTGGATGGGGCCTGGATTGGCGCGAATCATGGCAACTCGTATTTTGCCGTTTCGATGACGCCGGGAGAGCGCCATCTGTGCGCGACGTTGCAGTCGAGCCTGGTGGAGCAGCGGGTGGAACTGGCGCATTTCACCGCAGAGGCAGGGAAGACCTATTACTTCCGCACACGGCTGGTGCTGTCGCGCTCGGTGGAACTGCTCGATCTGGAGCCGATCGATCACGATCAGGGAGTTTATCTGGCGGCCACTTCTTCGCTGAGTGTTTCGCGAGCGACGAAGGAAGCGCGGCTGCCGAAGCAGTATGGCGGCCACATCGACACTCGCTAGATATCTGACAACGTGATTTCGTACCTTGTCGTTTGCGGCTTTCCACCCTTTCGCCAGAAAAAGTCGAGAGGATGAGATATGGTGCGGTTGATTCAAACGCGGCGAGTGAGCTTCCGCTGCGCGGGGTTGGCGAGTTGGCTGGTTGGCGGTTAACCCCTCCTGCATTGGTATTTGAGATCTTGGCGAAGGGCTCACCGATGCGTAGTGCGATAATTGAGTAAGCCATCGAAACAACGGCTGCGCACCCGCATGAACCTGCCCAACTCCATCACGATGAGCCGGATTGTCATGATCCCGCTGCTGCTGTGGATTCTGACGCCGCACTTTCCCTGGCATGGGAACGGGGCGCAGGAGGTCACGGCATCGGTGCTTTTTGTGCTGGCCTCGATCACCGACGGGCTGGACGGCTACCTGGCACGCAAGCGGAAGCAGATCACCACGATGGGCATGCTGCTGGATCCGCTGGCCGACAAGATCATGGTCGCCGGTGCGTTGATTGCGCTGGTGGCGTACAACCCCGCGGTGGTGAAGGTCTGGATCGTGGTGATTATCGTCGGGCGGGAGTTCCTGATCAGCGGCCTGCGTTCGATCGCGTCCTCTGAGGGCTTCACGATTGAGGCCAGCGACCTGGGCAAGCTGAAGACAGTTACGCAGATTGTGTGCGTGGTCTCGGCCATCCTGGCCCATCACTGGAGCCAGTGGGAGTTTGGAGTGGTGATTGTTCCGGTCAACTGGATTGCCGTGGCCGCCATTTATTTCACACTGGCCGTTTCGATCATCTCGGCTGTCGATTATTTTGTGGGGTTTTGGAAGAAAATCGACCATGCCAGCAAGGACCGCCGCAAGTCCTTTGTGCTCAGCCGGCGCAAGAACGTCGGCACGCCTGCCGGTTCGCAGTAACCCCGCCCCGATGCTATATGCGACAATCCTGAAAAGACAGATTCTATCTATGGGACCCTTTCGTCTGTTGTTGACGTGCGTCGTTTTGCCAGTCCTGGCTGCTTCTCTGGCCTGGGGGCAGGCGCCGTCGCCATTTTCACCGCGGATGCCGGGTTCGGTTCCCCTGGTGTTGGCGGGCGGCACGGTGGTGGACGTGACCAGTTGGGGGCGCTCGGCGAAAGACCTGCCAGACGCCATCGTGATCCTGCGCGACGGGCGCATCACGGATGTCGGCTCGAGGATGGAAGTTTCGATCCCTAAAGGCGCGCGGGTGATCGACTGCACCGGGAAGTTTCTGATACCCGGCCTTGTGGATGGCTTTGCCGGGATGAACTCGCAGGGACAGGCGAACGCCAACCTAGCGATGGGCGTGACCACGGTGGTTGCCGTCAGCGACCCGCGCCGTGGGATGGCGGATGTTGCCGCCTCGCCCAGCCCGCACCTCTATCTTCTGGACTCAGTCGGCACGACCGACAACTGGAGCCTGCTGGCCAAGCGTCCGCAATGGGCACTGAAGCTGAGACAGGGCGCTCGACCGGCTGAGTTGAGTCCAGAAGAGACCGCTCGCCAGCTTGCCGATACTGCGCGGCTGGGAACGCGAGCCGTCTGGCTGGGCCATGACCTCACTGCCGCCAACGTTCAATTGATCATCACTCATGCTCACCAGATGGGGCTGGTGACTTATGGCGAGTTTGTGGCTACGCCTTACAGCGTGGGCGTCGAGGCGGGCGTGGATACGCTGGTGCACATGGGCCGCTACGAGCTGGGAGTGATTCCCGACGAACTGAAGCGGCCACTGGTTGACGACCAGGAGGGCTCGGCGGCGAGCACAGCCTATGACTATGCCGAACGCGTACCCCAGAGCGATCCGCATCTGCGCGCCTATGCGCATCTTTTAGGAACTCACCATGCCGCGCTGATGCCAACATTCAGCGTGTATTTTGCGCAACTGCCGGGGCATCGCAATCTCTGGAAGGAACCGGCTGCCAGGCTGCTGGACCCGGCCCGCGTCTCTGAGCCAGTCAATCGCTCAACCGGCGAGGTCGACTACCCGCTGCCGTACTGGGCGCGCCACCTGCCCGGCTCAGCCCAGCACTGGATGATCGAGAACCAGCGTAAGAAGGCCGAACTATCGGCGCTGCGGCTGTGGCATATCAACGAGACGCTGTTTTCTGCCAACCCGCACTATCTGGCTGCCTCCGGCTCGCCGGTTCACGCTTCGCTGCCCGGCATCTCGCTGCATACGGAACTGGAACTGCTGGTTCGGCTGGGGCTGACATCGCGCGAGGCATTAGCCGCCGCCACCAATAATTACAGCCTGCAATTTGGTTGGAATGAGCTGGGGCAGATCACTCCGGGCCGGCGCGCGGACATCGTGATTCTCGACGGAGATCCGACGGCGAACATCTGGAACGCGCGGCGCATTTCGACCGTCATCATGGATGGCAATCTGATCGACATCCAGAGAATCTATCATCCGGGAGAAGCGGCGGCGTCAGCGGGTGGTGGGCACGCGCGTTGAGCCCGGGCCGGCGAGCTTGAAGATGCGATGCAGTCAGTCGTTCCAGAATGCTCGTGCTTGGTCTCGTGCCCCATGCAGTATTTGGAGAATCTTGATCACGCCCCGCTCTTTTCGGTAATAGATTAGATACTTGTCAATCGGAAAGACCCTCACGCCTGAAGCAATCTCATCGCAGGCGCGACCCATCAATGGGGATTCGGCGATGAGAGAGAAAATATCAGTAATGGAATAGATCATTCGCCCTGCGACGTCAGGGTTTGCCCGCTTGGCCCAATAGTCGAAGATGGCGTCCAGATCGCGCCGTGCTGTCTTGACTACGCGAAGACGCATCACCGGGAGAGGTTGAACCGTTCGCGCCCGCGGGCAACCACATCAGCGGCCAGCTTATTGAGCCCATCGCGACCCTCGTACTCGGTGTATTCGCCGCGCTCCTCCTCGGCAATGCTTTCCAGAACGCGCCTGCGGATGCCTTCAACCTGTAGCGCCGTCAGGTCGGTCAGCACATCTTCGATGGTGGGAGCCGCGATGCGCAGGGCGCGCTGATCGTCCTGCTCCATGCGGCGAAGGGCCTCGCGCACCACCTCGCTGGCGTTGTTGTAGCGTCCGCTCTTGACCCTGGCCCGCACATAGCCCGCCAGTTCGTCGGTGATCGAGATGTTCATCTGGTCCATGAGAATCTCCTCTGCGCGGAAAAACGAATCCCTGTGAAAAGGCTATCTCCGGGTAGATGCACTGTCAAGGATTGACATTCGCTCGGAACCCAGAGATAGCGAAAACAGGCGAGAAGGCGACTTATGGAGAGTCATACCGTTCTGGGCATCAAGAGCGAGACTTAAGTCATCCGTCGTCCCCGGTTCCCAAATGCGAGGAACCGGGGGCACCCTCAGTTGAACAATCTGCTCCCTGAGATCGTGGCCACCCGCCGGTTGAGATCCGCTTCGACGAGGAGTAGGATGACTGCAATCTCAGGATTCCAATTTGGCAGAGTCCAGTCTGAAAGGGGTAAGACAGTGAACAAGAAGTTGATCGGTGTAGTCTTGTTCAGTATCTCTATACCGATTTGGTATTTGAATCTCATCAGCTCGGGGCTTACAGATTTTCAGGAAGCATTGGAACAACGTAGCGCTTCCGGCATACCTATCTATTTGACAGGTTTTCAGCAATGGACTTTTGATGTTGTTTCGCTGTTATGCGATGGACTTCTTGTCTCGATTGGTGTCGGACTATTGTTCTATTTCGTAAAGAGACTGCCGATTTATGTGGGCTTATTGTTCGGCCTTTTGTCGAGGTATGCTCTCATACTCGGGTTTCTTCTTTATGCGCTGGTTCGAGAGCCCACGCCTCTTTCTGATTTCGCTAAGCTCCATGACTTGCGAGTGGAGATCCTCCTTCTTTTACAATTCTTCTCGACGCTTTGTTTTTCATACCTGGGCGCTGTTTACGGCAAAGCTGCGGACTATTTCGATCCTCTTGACAGGGACCTTTGCTATCTCGGCAGAGTGCCCAAGAAGATTTGGCTTTTGCTATTGATCGCGTGCAGGCCTGTAGTCGAATTCCTGTCTCGGCTTACCATCGTGCAAATCTATGATGTTACCGAGAAGGTGACCAGCATGAAGTTTTGGAAGGATACCTTTTCGCTTTCCAATCTGTTCAGTGACGACAGTGCTAGAGGAGTGGCCGGGTTGGTGGGCCATCTCGTATTCATTTGTCTGGTGTGGGGTATTGCAGCGACTCTTTTCTCATTCGGCTTGAATGCAATAAGGGACAAACAAGTTAAGCATCGATGGCTTAAGATATGTGGCGTGTTTGCCTTCCTCCCGGCTGTCATCACAATCGTGCCTCTTCTTAGGAACAGAACGTGGTTTTTCTGAACGAATTGCAGGGCGGGAGGAAATGTCCGGACTGTCGCCTACTCGTCACCATGCCTTTTGTTCGCCTTCTAAGAGTGGGACTCTTCTCGACGAGGCACACCCAACAGAATTGATTTAGTCGCTAAAATAGATCCGGATAGTCGCTTACAACCTTTGGAACGTGAGGAAGATGGAACAACGCGTCCAATGCCCCAAGTGCCGGAAGATCTATGTGGCCTACGATACGATATCGTTCCGGTGCTCTCAATGCGGATCACCGGTGGTCATCGGGGTGGCTGGGAAAACCTCTTCCAAAGGGTTGTCCGCACAAGAGCTTCAGAGCAAACTGAGGCAAGGTAAAAAGTCAAAGCCGATCCTTCTACTGCTTCCGCTATTGCTGGGGCTGTTGCTCCATTCGGTCGGGTACTTCTCAGTTTTTCTCTTTCTCGTGACAGTCGTTTATTTCTTCATTGAAATACGGTCGAAAGAGAGGATCCAATTCTGGAAACAAGCGGTGCTATGGTCCTTTCTCTTTCTTATCGGTGCCATCGTGGGTGATGGCATTTCGCCGCCGACCGCGCAGTGTGCCGATAGGAGCTTCAGTTACTCTGCCCATCATCAAGGAACATGCTCATGGCATGGTGGAGTGAACGAGTGGGGTCCAGGCCCGTGGTGGACTCGTCCTCCGAGCAGTCTAGCGAAATATTTGCAATGAGCAGGGATAACCCCCAAAGGACGTAACTCCCGAGTAGTCGGCAATCCGGAAACTACCCACCCCCGTGCCTCGCGTCGAGCATAACCCTCCCCCGAGGTAATACACTCTCCTCATGCGCCCACGCACCACAGCACGGATCAGCCTGACCGCGATGCTCGGCACTCCGGTGACCGACTCGCAGGGGCATCTGCGCGGGCGGCTCAAGGATATTGCCGTGGCCACGGGCGCCGACGCGGGCAAAGTGGCTGGACTGGTGCTGAAGACGCGCGCCGGGCTGCGCATCGTTCCTTCGCAAGAGGTGATGGAGACGCCCGCTGGCACGCTCGAACTGCGTTCGGCCGGCGCCATGGTGCCTCTGGAAGATCAGGGCAATTACCTCTATCTGCAACAGGACCTGATCGACCGCCAGATCATCGACATTCACGGCCGCAAGGTGGTGCGGGTCAACGACGTCGATCTGGAGTGGATGGGCCAGGGCGCGGCACACCTGCTGCGTGTGGCCGAGGTCGAGGTGGGGCTGCGCGGAGCCTTCCGGCGCGTCTTCAAAGGGATGCTGCCGCGCGCGTCGCTGGAGAAGTTCTCGCGCAAGTTTGCAGCACGGGGCATTCCATGGGAGTTCGTCGATGTGATCGAGGTCGATCCGGCACGGCGCGTCAAGCTGCGCATCGAGTACGAACGCCTCTCGGAGATGCACCCCTCGGACCTGGCCGACATTCTGGAAGATCTGGCCCCGGCCGAGCGCGAAGCTGTCTTTACCTCACTCGATGAAGAGGTGGCCGCCGAGACGCTGGAAGAGGTCGAGCCCAAGCTGCAAAAGGCTCTGCTCGAAAAGCTCGACGAAGAGCGCATCGCTGACATCGTCGAGGAGATGGACCCCGCCGCCGCCGCCGATTTGCTCGGTGAACTCCCCGAGGAGCAATCGGACGCCATCCTGGAAGAGATGGAGCCGGAGGAGCGGCAGGAGGTCGAGGATCTTCTCGAATTTGACGAGGACTCAGCCGCAGGCTGCATGACCACCGACTACGTTGCCGTGAGCGGCGACGCAACCGTGGCTCAGGCCGTCGAGGCGCTACGGAACTTCGAGGGCGACCCGGAGAGCGTCACCGAAATTTACCTGCTCGACGAAAAGAACGTGCTGCATGGCGCGATCACGCTGGCCCGGCTGGTGATGGCCCAGCCCGAGACGCACTTGTCGGTGCTGACCGAGCCCCGCGTCCTCTCCTGCCCGATCAACCTTCATCAGAACGAGCTGGCCGAGCTCTTCGACAAGTACAACCTGCACTCGCTGGCTGTGGTCGATCCGCAGGGGCGCATGGTGGGCGTCGTCCAGGCCGACCATGTGATCAGCTTCCTGCGCGACAAGCTATAGAAATCATCCGTTTTGGGCCGGGCTGCCCAGAATAGATCACTTCCGGGCACTCTTTTGTGTTACCGGGTTGTAATAAATGGTAGTGCATCAACCAGATCTGTGAAACAATTCATAGATGATGCAGTTTCCTCGGATCATTCAGGGCGGCATGGGGGTCGGCGTTTCGAATTGGCGCCTGGCCAATGCTGTCTCCAAACTCGGTCAACTCGGCGTGGTTTCAGGTACGGCGCTCGACTCACTTTTTGTCCGCCGCATCGCCGATGGCGACCCGGGCGGCCACATGCGCCGCGGACTGGATGCGTTTCCGTTTCCCGAGATGGCCAAGCGCGTCTGGGAGGAGTACTTCGTCGCCGGCGGCAAGCAGGCGTCAGCACCCTACCCGGTGCCGCCGATGCATCAGCGCCGCGACGTGCGCAAAGTGGTCGAGCTCTGCATCGTAAGCAACTTTGTCGAGGTCTTTCTGGCCAAAGAGGGCCACAAAAATCCAGTCGGCATCAATTTTCTTGAGAAAGTCCAGATGCCGCACCTCTCCTCGATCTACGGCGCAATGCTGGCCGGCGTCGGCTATGTGCTGATGGGCGCGGGCATTCCGCTCCACATTCCCGGCGTTCTCGACGCCCTGGCTGTTCACCGTCCCGCTGAGTACAAGCTGAGTGTTACCGGCGCCGCGGTTGGTCAGGACACGGCCATGCTCTTCGACCCCATCGAATATGTTGAGGGTCCGCTGCCCTTGCTTCACCGGCCGCACTTTTTGGCCATTGTTTCTTCGAACACCCTGGCGACCACCATGCTTCGCAGGGCGAGCGGCCGGGTCGACGGGCTGATCATTGAATCTCCCACGGCCGGTGGTCACAATGCGCCGCCGCGTGGCAAGCTCGTGCTCAACGAAGCTGGCGAGCCGGTCTATGGCGAGCGCGACCAGGTCAACATCGCGGATCTGCGCGCGCTTGGCGTTCCTTTCTGGCTGGCGGGCGGTTATGGCAATGCCGAGAGCGTGCGCTATGCCGTCGAGCAGGGAGCTGCGGGTGTGCAGGTCGGCACGGCATTCGCCTTCAGCGAAGAGTCCGGTTTGCGGCCCGATCTGAAACAGACCTTATTGAACCAGGCAGTCGCTGGCACGGGGGATGTCTTCACAGATCCGCTGGCCTCGCCGACCGGCTTTCCCTTTAAAGTCGCTCAGTTGCAGGGTTCTTATTCCGATGCTGCGGTCGCAGAAGCGCGGACACGGGTCTGCGATATCGGTTTACTGCGCGAGTCCTATGTGACGCCCGACGGCAAGATCGGCTATCGCTGCTCCGCCGAGCCGGTCGCGAATTATCTGAACAAGGGCGGCAAGATCGAGGAGACGGTCGGACGCAAGTGCCTCTGTAACGCCTTGTTTGCCAACATCGGCTACCAGCAGACGCGCAAGGATGGAAGTCTTGAGCCTCCTCTGGTCACCGTGGGCGACGACCTGAATACAGTAGCGCAGTTCCTGGCTCCGGGGCGCACGTCGTACACTGCCGCCGATGTCGTACAGTCCCTGCTGAGCCAGACCGCGAGCGCGATGAGTGAAGAGTATGCCGAGCGGGTCTTTGCCACTGCCTGAGAAGCCGGCAAGATCTACGGGCTACAAAAAAAGTGAATGGGCAATAGGCGGGGATTTCGATCCTCGCCTATTGCCTTTTCAGGCCTTCCCTCATGACTGCTTTGCCGAAGGCGTCCGTCCCACCGCAGTTGGTTTGCGCTCCTTCAGGTTGTGGCTGTCTGAGGCCTTCAGGGTCATTCCATAGATCGCTTTGAACTGCTCGATCTCCTTCAGCGTCTGCGGGGAGAAGGGCACGATCTTGCCCTCGAAGGCGTGCAGGACGATTCCTTCCAGCAGGTCGCCGAGGGTCATCTCTTTGAGCTCGGCAACGGCCTTGAGCACCTTCAACAGGCGTTTTTCCATGCGCACGCCGGTCTGGACGCGCTCGACTTCAACTGGTTCGCGATGCTGCTGTTCTTGAGACATGATTTCCTCCGTGGTACATGTGTACCAATGTACCACGGTAATAAAACCGAGTCAATTTGCCTTTTTGAGGAGTGTGGCTCGCCGGGTTTCCCGACGCCCGCCCCGGCCTGTTATGGTCAGAAAGGCAATGAATCCACAATAGGAACCAGCTCGCATGTTGAAGCGTTGGCGAATCCGGATACTTCTGTTTTTGGCCGTCCTCGGCCCCGGATTTATTACAGCCAACGTTGACAACGACTCCGGCGGCATCCTCACCTATTCGCAGGCCGGCGCGCAGTACGGCTACGGGCTGCTGTGGACGATCATCCCCATTACAATTGCGCTGATCGTGGTCCAGGAGATGTGCGCCCGCATGGGCGTCGTCACCGGCAAGGGCTTGAGCGACCTGATCCGCGAGGAGTTTGGACTGCGCATCACCGTGATCCTGATGGTGCTGCTGGTCGTCGTCAACTACACCAACGTTGTCACCGAGTTCATCGGCATCGCCGGCTCTCTGCATCTGTTTCATGTGACCAAGTTCATCAGTGTGCCGTTTTGCGCGGCGCTGGTCTGGACCATGGTGGTGAAGGGCAGCTACAAGAGCACGGAGAAGATCTTCCTCATCGCTTCAGTGGTGTACATCGCGTATATCTTTGCCGGGGTGCTGTCGCAACCCAGTTGGGGCGAGGCGTTGCGCGCTACGATCCAGTTGCCGGCCCGCTCGGTCTGGGGCGACAAGGCCTACCTTTACGTCGCGGTCGGCGTTGTGGGCACGACCATTGCCCCGTGGATGCAGTTCTATCTGCAATCGTCGATCGTCGAGAAGGGCATTCGCGTCAAGGACTATGCGGCCTCGCGGCTGGACGTCATCGTCGGCAGCTTGTTCACCGACATTGTCGCCTGGTTCATCATTGTGGCCTGCGCAGCTACGCTCTACGTGCATGGCATGGGCGCCATTCAGGTGGCCTCGGACGCAGCTGAAGCAATGCGCCCTCTGGCTGGAGACTACGCTTTCATCCTCTTCGCCTTCGGCCTCTTCAACGCATCGCTCTTCGCCGCGTCGATCCTGCCGCTCTCGACGGCCTACACGGTCTGCGAAGGCCTCGGCGTCGAGTCAGGCGTGGGCAAGCGCTTCAAGGAAGCGCCGTTCTTCTACTGGCTTTATACGCTGCTTATCGTCGGTGGTGCGGCCACTGTACTCTTCCTGCCCGACGCGCAACTGATCAACGTAGCCATTCTCTCGCAGGTGTTGAACGGTGTTCTGTTGCCTGTCGTCATCATTCTGATGCTTCTGCTGATCAACCGCGAAGACTTGATGGGCGAGTACAAGAACTCGCGTCTCTGGAATGTGATCGCCTGGGCTACCAGCATCATCGTGATCGGCATGACGATGGTGATGCTGTGGGGCATGATTCCGGGGCATTAACCACCTGCGCCACCTGCGGTGGGGCAGCCGCGCTTCGCGCTAAGAGTTCGTGGTTTCCCAGGTCCCCAGATGCGGGGGACCTGGGGCACCCGGCTTGATTCTGGGGGCATCGAGGAGTGGGATAAAGTTACCAAACGGCGAGGTATCGATTGTCGAGATTGAGAAGCTTCGGGACTATTGCTTGAGCCCCGAGCATCCACGCGGACGGCATAAAGCGCGAGTGTTTCGCTCCATTCTGGGGATGACTGCTGCTCATGCGGACGAGCTTCGTGTAGCGCTGATTGATGCGGCCCCGAACGAAAATGCCTCAATCGGAACCTCCGATCTGTACGGGACCAGATACATAATAGACTTTGAGTTAAGGCGGGGCGAAAGCGCTGCCGAGATTCGAAGTTGCTGGATTGTTCTGCGTGGAGAAACCGCTCCGCGATTTGTAACTTGTTATATCCTTTAGAAAAGGGGGTACGGGTAAAATGGAGCTTCTAGCGGAAGTCGCTGTGCTGAATGATATGCCCGAGAAGGGACTTGTTCGCGGTCAGGTTGGAACCGTCGTTGAACTGCTCGCCCCCTCTGTCGCCGAAGTCGAGTTCAGTGACGATCAAGGGCGCACCTATGCCATGGCCGCTTTGCGGTCTGAAGATTTAATCCGCCTCCACCATCGCCCATACGAACGGGTAGCCTAGCAACGGCGCACTGTACACCTGGACTTCAAAGTCGAAGCCGGAGTCACTCGGCAACTCCACAAAACTGTCTGCGTGAAACGCAGCCGAGTCGAAGGATCAGAGTTTTCTTTTCGTCGGAAGACTCCGGTCAAACGAGACCGAAGTTCGCGTTCTTGTGCACCTTATTGTCCTCCGCATCGAGGTCGGGCAGAGCGTTGAACCAACGGTAGAAAGCATCGTCAAAAGTATAGTTCTTCATAAAATCCAGCGTCGGTAGCCGGTCATCGTTCGGAACCAGCTTCAAGTACCGGGTGCTGCCTCCCGCTTCGACGTCGCCGCCTCGAACCACATATTCCCGTCGACCGCGAATTCCACTGAAAGGTAGTTTCTTTCTGGCGAAGATCGTGTTCAACTCGATTGCGTCTGCCGTGAATGTGATAGTGGTTTTGAAAAAGTTGATCGTCAGACCAATACCGACAACCAAGAAGACAACCGCGAACACCATCTGCAGAGGTTTTGCTTCTTCCTGTCCAGTGAGCAGCCCCCAAGAGGTTCCGATCAGGAAAAAAGCGCTGAAACCAAGAAACAAGAGTGCGAAGGTTCGCGGCCACCAGTTCAGGCGATAAATGCGGAATACGGGCGGAGGGTTCTCCATCTGGCTTCAATTCTCCCGAAGAACCTTTTTACCACGAGATGCCGGCTGTTGATTGCCTCTGGCTCATGATTCTTAGCCAAATCAACGATCATCGCCTACCGCGCAAACCTGCACTACAATCATCTCGACGGCGAAACGGGAACTCATGCCTGCTTCGCCGCCGGAAGAGGGCTTGTATGCCAATCGCCAAAACTAAGAAAGAGTTGCTTGAGGCCATCGAAACCGAATACCGCCTGTTGAGGAAGTGCATTGAGAGTCTCGACGTGCGGGAACGCGAACTTCCTGGGGTCTGTCACGAATGGTCGGCCAAGGATGTGATGGCTCACCTGGTTGAGTGGAAGAAGATGTTTCTCGGCTGGTATGAGGAGGGACTTCGCGGCGGCAATCCGCGCACTCCCGCCGAAGATTTGAAGTGGACCGAAACGCCCGCACTGAATGATCGCATCTATCGCAAGTGGAAGGACGTGCGCTACGAGGTCATCCTCGCCGAGTTTGAAGCGACGTATGCGCGGATGCTCGAGCTGACGCGGTCAATCTCTCAGGAAAAGCTCTTTTGCAAGCAGCTTTATCCATGGCTGCGCGTCTGGCCGCTGGCGCGGTGGATCGCTGCGCAGACCAGCAGCCACTATCGTTGGGCTAGGACTCGGATCAGGAGAGCGGCCAACCGGAGAAGAGCGCCGGTGCTTACAGCAGTTTCCCTGCGGTGAGGTCGCGGATGAGTCCGCGGTCGGCGGCGAGGAACTCGTAGTTCGAGAGATCTTCGAGCTTGACCCAGCGCACCTGTTCATAGATGCGGCTCTCGATTTCGCCGGCGAACTCGTGCACGGCAAAGAAGGTCAGATCGACGGCGCCGCCGTGGCGGTAGTTGTGGCGGACGTGGGTGACGAAGGGGCCGATGGTGGCGCGAATGCCGAGCTCCTCGTCGAGTTCGCGGGCCAGAGCCTGCTCGGGGGTTTCGCCGGCCTCGATCTTGCCGCCGGGGAACTCCCAGAGTAAAGCCATCGGCTGATCCGGACGGCGCTGGCCGATCAGCACTTCGCCGCCGCGAACAATGAGGCCCGCCGCCACAAAGCGCAGCGCGGGACCAGCAGGCCGAGGATCGCTCTTCGGTTGAACTTCTTCCACCCCATTAGTGTAATCGCACCAGAAGGGGTGCAGTCGGTGAGCCGTGCATATCGCGGTACTTCAAGTGAGGAAAGCGGCGGCTAAGCGCGAGTGTTTATCTCTCGAAACGGCGCATCACTCGCCGGCGACGGCCGCGTGGATACCTTCGGCGGCTTCGGGACGGAAGTAGCTCCAGCCGTTCTTTGCCGCAGCCTCGATCAGTGCTGGAGACGGGTTCACAGGGTAGGCGTTGCGCGCAATTTTGAGCATGGCCAGATCGTGGATCGAGTTTCCGAAGACGGCATCGGGATGGGGAAGCCCGACGCGAGCCAATGTGGCGGCCTTGCCCTCGTCGGTGGGCACGTCGAGCAATTCGCTGGTAATGAGACCGTCTGCGACGCGCACCTCGGCGGCCAGAATGCGGTCCTCGGGAATGCCGAAGTCGCGGACACCCTCGGCGACGACCCATTTATTCGTGGAGCTGACGGCCCAGAGTTCGACGCCGGAGTTTCGCAGCGTGGCGAGCAGAGAGACCATCTCGGCGAAGTGGCGCGGCTGGACGAATTTGCGCACGTAGCGGGCAGCGGCCTCGCGTAACTCCTGCTCGCGCAGCCCGGTATACATCTCGACCATCGCGCCGCAGATCGCCAGTTCACTGACACTGCCGGCCAGGTAGCCGCGATAGCGCGTGTCGATCCAATCGCTGGTGGAGCGCGAAACGAGGCCCTCCTCGATGGACCAGACCATGAAGCCATAGCCGGAGTCTCCGCCCCAGAGCGTTCCATCGCAATCGAAGACCGCAACCTTGGGGCTGCTTGCCAGAACCTGTTGTTCAAACTCCTTCGCGGTCCAACGTATCGTTTCCATCTGTATGGGTATCAAACGTTCCTCTTGTCGTGATCGAAATTATTCGTCTCACTCTATTCTCTTTCAAATCGCGCGAATTTGCACGTTAAGGTCTGATGAAGTGTCTGATTCGGCAAGAGAATCAGACGCTAAGGTGGTGAATCAGACACTCGCAGATGGGACGGTCGAACGCAAATCCTGGCTGGGAAAAACCGCTAAGCTACTTCTGTGCTGACTTTTGGGCAGATTGACCTTCAAGGCTCTTGTACCACTCGGCACGTTCTTTCATCTGCTCATTCTGCACCAGGTGCAGAGCCCCGATAAAGGTATGCATCACATCGTCCAACGTCCGGCCTGGAGCCAAGGTGCAACCGTTGAATAAGTCGGTGTCGGGGTTGGTCTCTATTTGCGGCGCGATGCACGTCAGCAGCAAGCCCTTTTCGTCGTTGACCTGGAAAGTGGTGCCCCTGGGAGAAGAACCCGCGGTGGATGCAGCGACCGGAGTAGCCTTGAGAAGCTTTGCCTGCGTAGCAGCTTCGCCGCTACTCGTTGCGCCAACTGATACTGGAGCCTGGGTTGAGGCCGATGATTGCGCGGCAGAAAAGGTGATAGAGACTGCGATTGCCAGGAGCGCCAGATGATTTCTCATTATCACTCTCCATTTTCTTGGGCCAGGATTTTTTGCGTTCCTTGATGTATCGGCAAAACGGAGAATCCGTTCACTCTGGAGTTCGCCAGAGCGGTTACCTCCGGTTCATGAAGACGCCGAAATGCGCCCGGATCTCGATGAGGAGATCTTTCCATCTTGTTCGATAGCAGAAGCTACCATGACGAGACGAGTTTGTTCTTTGCGCTCGAACATGATCTGGCAACGCAATGGGTTGTTCAGGCTTTGTGCGGGGGTTGGTGAAAGTGCAGCCAGATGGTCTCGGCGGTCTTGCGCGGGACGACGGCGGCTAATGATTCTGCCGTAGCTTGCTGGACATCGCGCAGGCTGCCGAAGTGAGTAAGTAATCGCTGGCGTGTTTGCGGGCCTACGCCGGGGATATTCAGTAACTCGGAGTCGCGGTCGCGCATGGCACGGCGCTGGCGATGATAGCCGATGGCAAAGCGGTGGCTCTCGTCGCGGATGAGTTGAATGAGATGCAAAACCGGCGAGTGGCGGTCGAGAACGACCGGCTCGTCTTCGTTGCCGTAGAGGTAGATGACCTCTTCTTTTTTTGCAATGGAGGCGAGGGGCTGGGTGGTGAGGCCGAGGGATTCAAGGGCTTCGGCGGCGGCGTGGAGCTGGCCGAGTCCGCCATCGACGAGGACCAGTGATGGCATTGGCTTGCTCTCGTCGAGTAATCGTTTATAGCGGCGGGTGATGACTTCGCGCATGGAGGCGAAGTCGTCGACGCCGAGGACGGTCATCACCTTGAACTTGCGGTAGGCCTGCTTGTTCATCTTGCCGTCTTCCCAGACGACGAGCGAGGCCACGGTCTCTGCGCCCTGGATGTGCGAGATGTCGAAGCACTCGATGCGGCGGGGCAGCTCGGGGAGCATGAGAATGTCGGCGAGCGCTTCTTGAATGGCTTTGCGCGAGGGTTCGAGTACGCGGAAACGCTGCGTGTAGGACTGCTTGGCGTTCTGGCTGGCGAGATCGACGAGCGAGCGTTTTTCGCCGCGCTGCGGGACGGCGATTTCGATGCGATGGCCGGTGCGTTCGCTGAGTAACTCAGCTAATGCTTCGCGATCGTCGAAGTCCGTGGGCACGAGGATTGCGCGCGGTACGTAATGCTGGTCGATATAGAGCTGCTTGAGGAGAGCGGAGAAGACCGCGCCGGCGTGGAAGGGAACTTCGCGTTCGGCGGAGGAGGAAAGGCTTTTAGACGCGGGGGTGGGTTCGTGGTTTCCCACCCATTCCGCAGAAGAAAACGGAATGGATGGGGCACGGGGGGATTCTGGTGTGTCTTTCTCCAGGGAGGAGGCTTCCAGTAACTCGGGCAGATCTTCCCAGAAGAACTCTCGGCGATCGACGATCTTGCCGGCGCGGAGATGGAAGAGATTGACGGCCAGCGAGCCGGCCTCGAAGTGATAGCCGAAGACGTCGGCGTCGTCGCCTTGCTCGGCTGTCGCGATGCGCTGTTTTTCTTGAAGCTGGTGAACGGTGGAGAGCTGATCGCGCAGTCGGGCCGCGGCTTCAAATTGCTCGGCCTCGGCGGCGGCCATCATGCGCTCAGTGAGCGTGTGCTCGAGTTCAGCGTGGCGGCCTTCAAGCAGAAGCTGCGCATCGCGCACGGCGTTTGCGTAGATCTCTGGCGTGGTGAAGCCCTCGACGCAGGGACCGAGGCAGCGATGAATGTAGTACTGCAGACAGGCGCGGGGATGATAGCGCGAGAGATCGACCTTGCAACTGGGAATGAGAAAGCTGCGATGAATCAGCTCGACGATGCGATAGGCTAGGTTGCCGGGAAAGTATGGACCATAGTATGCTGCGCCATCTTTGCGCAGGCGGCGCGTGACAAAGACCTTTGGATAGCGGTCGGCCATGGTGAGCTTGACGTAGGGATAAGTCTTGTCGTCGCGCAGCAGAATGTTGAAGCGAGGATGGCGCTGCTTGATGAGGTTGTTTTCAAGGGCCAGGGCTTCGTGCTCGTTGGCAACGAGAATGTAGTCCAGATCGACGGCCTCGCGCATCAGCGAGCCGGTTTTTGCGTTGGCCTGCGCGGCTTCGAGGAGATAAGAGCGCACGCGCGAACGCAGATTCTTGGCCTTGCCCACGTAGATGATTTCGCCTTCGGCGTTCTTGTAGAGATACACGCCGGGCTGCGTGGGGAGCGTTCGGATTTTCTCGTAGAAGTCCATGGGGTGCGGGTTGCCAGTTCTTAGAATAACGGCCACAGTTGAAGGCCGTTACATTCCACGCAATCCTTACCGGATCGGGTAAAAAATACACAGATATGGCGACATGCACTCGCGGGATTCCTTTGAGGAAAGACAATTGTTTTCAGAGAGTTCTAGAGATTGCAGCGTTTGGTCCGGCGATTGCACTGACAACAGGGAAGAAAGATGCCAGCAACCCATGCGGATTGGCCGCAGTTTGGTCGCGAGGCGGAAAAGGGATCGAGATCATGAACGCATTCCGGTTTGGAGCTTTGAGTTTGGTGGCGGGTTTGGCCATGGCGGGCGCGACGGGGTGCGCAACCAAGAACTATGTGCGCAACGAGACGGCGCCGCTGATTGACCATACCAATCAACTGGGAGAAAAGACGGCGACGAACAACAGGAATCTGCACGACATGGACGACCGCGCAATGGCCGGGATCAAGCAGGCGCAGGGCGCGGCGGACGCGGCCAATCAAAGTGCGCAGGGGGCCGGCAAGGCAGCCAGCGATGCGCAGATGGCGGCGGACAACGTGGTGCATCGCGCGGATTCGCTGGAGAGCGTCGTCAAGGGGTTGGACAACTATCATGCGGTGGCGAATGTCGCCGTCACTTTTGGCTTCGACAAATCCGTGCTGACGGCAGAAGACCGCCAGCAACTGGACGATTTTGCCGGGAAGCTCGCCTCGGCAAAGAGTTTCATCCTGGAAGTGACAGGTGGAACGGACTCGACCGGGTCGGCTCAGTACAACTATGAGTTGAGCCAGCGGCGCGCCGACGCGGTGGTGCAATATCTCGCATCGAAGTATGGCATTCCGGCGCATCGCTTCTATCTGATCGGGATCGGCAAGGACAAGGAAGTGGCTCCGAACACCACAGCCGAAGGCCGGAAGCAGAACCGCCGCGTCGAGATTCGGCTGCTGCAAAATACAACCGATGAGCCGATTCAGTCTGCCTCGGTTCGATAACGCAGCCTTCGCGGAAAAATCAGTGCAATGCATTCCCAGAGACCCCGGCCATATGGCCGGGGTCTCTGTTTGATGGGGCCGAGGCGGGCGGGCAGGTGCAGAGGCAACTCTGGATGCGGATCAATGAAACCGCGGAGTGGTGCAATTCCTTCATGACCTATTGTGCAAGAATAGTGTGCAGTTGTGACGGGCCACGAAGGAGAAGGTCGATCATGCAATTCCGACTGACAGGCATCGTTGCGTTCACACTCCTGCTGGCCTCTGCCGTGATGGCCGGTGCGCAGAGCAAGGCGGAGATCAATTTTGGTTCACCGAAGCAGACCATTCGCGGTTTTGGCGCCTCCGATGCGTGGCTTCCGCGATTTTCAAAGGCGGAAGCCGATACTCTTTTTGGCACGGGCAGCGGGAAGTTGGGCCTGAGTATCCTGCGCGTGCGCATCGATTCGAGTTCAGCGACCGGCGGCGACAATTGGGCCACGGAGCGGACCAATGCGCAGATGGCGCAGGCTCGGGGGGCAATCATTATCGCAACGCCCTGGAGCCCGCCGGCTGCCTGGAAGACGAATGCGAGCACGATCGGCGGTTCGCTGAAGAGAACAGCCTACGAGGACTATGCAGGCTATCTGAACCTGTTCACCGCATATATGGCCTCTGGTGGCGTGCCGCTCTACGCGATTTCCATGCAGAACGAGCCGGGCACCAAGGCTACCTACGAGTCCTGCTTGTGGACCGGCGCGGAGATGGATGCGTGGGTGGCCGGCAACGCAGGAGTGCTGAAGACCAAGCTGATGATGCCCGAGTCGGAGAACTTTGACACAGCCTTTTCCGACCCGGCGCTGGACGATGCGAATGCCGTTGGCAAGATCTCGATCGTCGCCGGGCATCTGTATAAAGCTTCTCCGTTCAACTACGCGAAAGCCAGAGACAAGGGCAAAGAGGTGTGGCAGACCGAACACTACCTGACGCCAACGGGAGCGCAACCGGAGATTGCCGATGCCGTCGCGGCGGCCGCGGAGATCCATCGCTCGATGACCGAGGCGCAGTACAACGCGTACCTGTGGTGGTCGGTGGCCGATCGATACCATAACGGCAAGATTACGAACTACGGGCTGATCGACACGAGCAACACCCCCACATACTACGGACTTGCGCTGGGACAGTTCGCGCGGTTTGTGAGGCCGGGGTATCTGCGCGTCGCTGCCACGGAGAGCCCGGCAGACGGCGTGGGTATCTCAGCCTATGCGGGCAGCGGAGAAGGCGTGATTGTGGCGATCAATTCAAACACGTCGGCTATCCCGATTACGTTTTCGGTCTCGGGCGCGGCGTTTGGCTCGTTTACGCCGCACGAAACCTCAGCCGCTGCGAGGATGGTGGATCGGAGCGCGGTGGCTGTCTCAATGGGCAGATTCGCGTACACGCTGCCGGCACAGAGCATTACCACATTCACGGGAAGCACGGTGGCAAGCAAAACCACTGCGCCCGACGCTGGCTCTTCGGTTGGCAACTGCGCAGTCGAATACAAGATTGTGCCGCAGAACTCAGACTCGTTTGGAGCGAAGATCACCATCAAGAACGGTGGCACGACCAAGCTGAGCAACTGGAAGCTGACGTGGAGCTTTGCCAACGGGCAGAACATTACCAGTTCATGGAATGGGGCCGTATCGCAGATCGATGCCGACGTGACGGTGAGCGAACAGCCGGAACAGGCATGGCAGGACATTCCCGCAGGGGGAAGCTACTCCGGCTTCGGTTTCAACGGCGGGTGGGATGGCGTGACCAATGCGGTTCCGACGGGCTTCTGGCTGAATGGAACGGCGTGTACGGTGAATTAGGTCTTTAGCTGCGTGATTCCGAGCTTTGGGGTTCTTGGTTACCCACCCTTTCGCCAGAAAAAAGGCGAAAGGATGGGGCACCCCAGCCGTCAATTAGAAATTTCGGACTTTAGGGTTCGTGGTATCCCACATCTGACGCGATAGGGCTGCGTCAGATATGGGGCACCCGGAGAATAACCGATCTTCGCGGGCTATGCTCCGGCGGCGAGTTGCGCGACGTGCTCGGCGCGGACCTGGTTGGCGGTAAATAGGCATAGGAAGGGCGCGCCGGCAGCAGCACTCTCGACAGCCGGGCGGCCATTGGCCTCCTGGCGTTCGACAATGCAAACCACAGCGGCAACGGTCATCTGCGCCTCGCGCGCGGCTTCGATGGCATTGATCGTCGAGGCGCCGGTGGTGCAGACATCGTCCACGATGACCACGCGCGCGCCAGGCTGGTTGAAGCCCTCGATGCGGCGGCCTGTGCCGTGCGCCTTCTCCGCCTTGCGCACCAGGAAGCCGTGCAGAAGGGGCGCGCCGGGCCTGGATTGGGCCCGCCAGGCGCTGGCCGTGGCCACGTTGGAGACGATGGGGTCGGCACCCAGCGTGAGCCCGCCAACGGCCTCGGCTTCGATGCCGTTCTGCTCGAGCAACTCGAGGATGGCGTGGCCGGTGAGTCTGCCGCCCTCGGCGTGCAACGTGGTGGTGCGGCAGTCGACGTAGTAGTCGCTGGTGCCGCCCGAGGAGAGCTTGAACTGGCCAAGGCGGAAGCTCAAACGGGCAAGGATCGAGAGCAGTTGCTGTGCATGAGTCGGTGTTGTCATCAGGTTGATTGTAAAGTGCGCGGGGGAGGGGCGGACAGGGAAGCGCGTCGCCTGTGTTGAACGCCGGCTGCCGGCCTGCCGTTAGCAGAACGAACCCTCATCGGTTAACGTAAAGGCAGGCAGGGGTGGTGAACGCGCTCCGCATCACGATGAACGACGACTCTCCAACTCAGCTCGACGCGCCGCCGAAGCACCACAACCGGTGGCTGATCCTGATCGCAGCCTTCAAGGTGGCGCAGGCCTTGCTCTTCGCGGCCGTTGGCGTAGGGGTGCTGAGACTGCTCCACAAAAACGTGGGCGACGAGTTGCAACGGTTTGTCGATCATCTGAACTTCAACACCGAGCCGCGATTCATCAACTTTCTGCTGGAAAAGGCCGATATTATTGACGACCACATGCTCCGGCGCATCGGGGCGGCGGTCTTTATCTACGCCGCTCTCGATCTGGTGGAGGGAGTCGGTCTTTACTTTGAGAAGGCCTGGGCCGAGTACCTTACATTGGTCGTCACGGCATCCTTCCTGCCCTGGGAACTCTTCGAGGTCTTTGGCCGGGTCACGCCGGTTCGAGTTAGCCTGCTGACGGTCAATGCGCTGGTGTTTATCTATTTGTTGATGCTGGTGACGAGCCGTCAGCGCCGCGCCAGAGAGTCTTCCGAGTCAAAGAAGTAGACACTTCGCTCTTCTTTCGCCTTATATCATTGAAAATATCTTCTGCGCCTACGATCCGATTTTCAGGAATCAAGAGAGTCAACGGACGCTATTAGTGGTGGTCGGCATTCTTTAGCTATCAATCAGTGGTATTTCCCGCCTCGCATCAACTCCCTGCCAATTTCCGCCTTCTCCGGGGGAATGAGAATTCTTTCCAAAAATACACAGATTTCATCTACCGCGCGACAGCAATATGCGCGATACTAGGGGTCTGAGAGGGTCCATACGGGAGCGGTATGGAGTGAATGGGCCAAATCAGAGGGCCGATTGAAAGCAAAACGGCCCGGATACGAGCAAAAGCGTAATGGACAGTCCAGAAACCAATCCGGCCAGCGACGTGACGACCTCGAACGAGGCGGCTGCTGGGAGTGTTGGCGCCTGGGACAGTCTGCAAGTTGGGTTCATTGGCAATCCAAAAGCGAAACTGGACGACCGCGGACGCTTGAAGATGCCCGCCGACTTCAAGAGCTTCATCGAGAAGAAGTACGGCAAGGACTTCAACGCATTTTACATCGTGAGCCGTGAGGGGCTGGACGCGGAGATCTACCCGATGCCGGAGTGGCAGCAGCACATGGCGAAGGTCTTCGGAATGCCGAAGAGCCATCCGGCGCGGCAGAAGCTGCTGGAACGGTACACGCTCTACGGCGACAAGGCGGATATGGACCCACAGGGCCGCCTGCTGTTTCCCGAAGAGTTGCGCAGCGCGGGCATGGTGAATGTGGAAGTGAAGGTTTCAGGCGAAGGAAACCTGCTGAGAGTGAAGAGCCTGGAGAGCCTGCGAGAGAACGTGAAGGCAAGTCCGTTCACCGCGCAGGAGCTGGATGCACTGACCGGATACGATGTGTAACTCGTCTCCGCAACTGCCCCTCAGGGGGAACGCATGAAGAACTCGACAGAGCGTCATGCGCCAGTTCTTTTTCAAGAAGCGATCGATTTTCTCCGGGTGTTGCCGGGGGCCACGGTGGTGGATTGCACGCTGGGGCTTGCGGGTCATTCATCCGGAATTGCAAGGCTGCTGGGGAGCAAGGGGCATCTGATCGGCTTTGACAGAGACCCTGAAGCGCTGGTGCTGGCCAAGGAAAAACTGGACGCGGTTTGCGCGGAGCTGGGCAGCGAGGCGCCGAAGATCACGCTGATTGGCGAGGCCTTCAGCTCGATTTCGAGCCACGTGCAGCCGGGAACGGTGGATGGCTTGCTGGCCGATTTTGGCGTAAGCAGCATGCAGCTCGATGAGGCTTCAAGAGGATTTAGTTTCATGGCGGATGGGCCGTTGAACATGCGTATGGATTCGCGTACGGGAATGCGTTCCAGCCCAACTGCCGAACAGGTGGTAAACGAGGCGAGCGAGCGAGAGCTTGCAGACCTCATTTACGAATACGGTGAGGAAAGGAGGTCGCGGAGAATCGCCAGAGCCATTGTTCGCGGGCGGCCGGTAACAACCACGGGTCAGTTAGCCCGGATTGTTGCCTCAGCCGCCCCGGCAATGAAATCGGCGCACATTCATCCGGCGACAAGAACCTTTCAGGCTCTTCGTATTTATGTGAATCGAGAATTGGATGAGATTCGGAGTTTGATGGAGGCTGCGCCCAAGTTGCTGAGGCCTTCAGCGAGACTGGCGGTGATCAGCTTTCACTCGCTGGAAGATCGCATCGTCAAGGACAGTCTGCGCGAGGGCGCGCGGCAGGGAATCTGGGAGATTTTCACCAGGAAGCCGGTCACGGCCGGCGAAGAAGAGCAGGATCGCAACCCGCGCTCGCGGAGCGCAAAGCTGAGAGCGGCGGAGAGAAGCTGAGGAGACACCATGGCGGCATGTGCGACAACTTATTTTGAAGCGGGCAGAGGCCTGAGCGCGCGGGTTGCCGAGCGGAACGCCGAGCTAATGGCTCAGCAGGCACTGCGGCGGCGTGGCGTGCGGACCCCGGAGTTCAGCTTTTCAAAGCACTTTGACAACAGCCGACTGGTGAAGGCGCCCGATCCGGTTCGTGCTCACCAGATCCGCCAGTTCTCCGCGGCCGTCACGATTCTGTTTTCGCTGACCATGCTCTATGGCTTGCAGCACTTCAGCGCCATCGAGAAGGGCTACCGGATCGAATCAGAGAAGCAGATCCGCGAGCAGCTACGCGAGGAGAATCGCCAGTTGCGCCTCTCTGAAGCGCAGCTTACGCAGCCGGGACGCATTGACCGGATGGCTCGCGAGATGGGCCTTGCCGAACCGCAGCCTGGGCAGATGATTCATCCCAGCATGGGTTCCGATGCTCCTGGAACTCCAGTCATGGCGCGGGTCACTCCTCCGCCGTCCGCCGTACAATAATCCGGCGCAGTCCTCATCCCGGAGTAATTGTCCATGGCGTCACCCGTTCGACCCAGCAGAAACCGATCTACCGCGCCGCGCGCCACGCCTTTAAAGCTGGCGCGCTTCTGGCTTGTCTGTCTGGTCTTTCTGCTGTGGGCGGTGGTGATTGCCTCGCGGCTGTTCTGGCTTCAAATGGTGCGGCACAAGGAATTTGCCGAGCGTGCGGAACGGCAGCAGCAGCGCACTTTTGAAGTGGCTCCGCGGCGCGGCGTGCTTTACGACCGCAACCTGCGCGAACTGGCGATGACCGTGCAGGTGGATTCGATCTTTGCTGTTCCGAGCGAGATGAACGACAAGCAGGCGGCCGCCCATGCCCTTGCCGCAGTCATCCACACCGGCCCGGAGGACACGCAGAACACAGAGCAGCAGATCGGTTCGCGCCTGGAAGCGGGGCGCAACTTTGCCTGGGTAGCGCGGCGCTTGACGCCGGAGATTGCCGCCAAGGTGAAAGCACTGATCGCGTCCGGGACGATCAAAGGCGTTTATTTTCAGAAGGAGTTTCAGCGCTTCTATCCGGACAACGAGATTGCCGCGCAGGTGCTGGGGTATGTTGGCCTGGACGATAACGGACTCGGTGGCCTCGAACTGAAGTTTGAACAGCAATTGCACGGCGAACCCGGCCGCATCTTCACGGCCATGGATGCGCGCCGGCATGTGACGGGTTCGACGGAACGCGAACCCGCGCCGGGACAGAATCTGGTGCTCACCATCGATGAGAACATTCAGTTTCTTGCCGAGCGGGCTCTCGATCATGTCATGGACAGCACTCACGCCGACAACGGAACGGTGGTTGTGCAGGACGTGCACACGGGACAGATTCTAGCGCTGGCCGTCCGTCCGACCTTCAATCCGAATCTCTTTCGCCGTACTACTCCGGCCCTCTTGCGCAATCACGCGGTGAGCGATGTGTATGAGCCGGGCTCGGTCTTCAAGCTGGTGACTTACTCGGCCGCACTCGATCAGCATGTGGCCTCGCCCGATGACAAGGTCGACTGCCAGGGCGGCCAGATTACATTGGCGGGCCGCGTGATTCACGACGACAAAGGCGACCACTTCGGAGTGATCACGGTGCATGAGGCGCTGGAGCACTCGAGCGACGTGGCCGCCGTGAAGATGGCGCTCAAAGTAGGCCCCGACAAATTTTATCAATACATTCGCGACTTCGGCTTTGGACAGCGCACGGGCGCGGAGATGCCCGGCGAGACGCGCGGCCTGCTGCAGCCGGTGAAGCGCTGGGGATCCTCGTCGATCGGGTCGATCGCAATCGGCCAGGAGGTCGGAGTGACACCGATCCAGCTCGTAACGATGGTCTCGACGATCGCGAATGGCGGCGTTTACCTGCCGCCGCATGTGCTGCTGCCCAGCCAGATGGAAGGAACGGGCAATGGTAAAACTCCAGCCGCACCGCAGGCGCCGCAGCCGTTCAAACCCGGCGGCGACGTGCCGAATCCGCTGCCTGCTGGCGCGCACCGAGTTCTCTCGACACTCACCGCGGCGCAGATGCGCAAGATGATGGAGGGTGTGGTTCTGTATGGAACGGGCAAGCCGGCGCAGCTCAACGGCTACTCATCGGGCGGCAAGACGGGCACGGCGCAAAAGATCGATCCGGCCACGCATTTGTACTCGAAGACGATGCACATCGCTTCGTTTGCGGGCATCGCTCCGGTCAACAATCCGGTGATCGCGGTGGCTGTCGTTATCGACAACCCCAAGGGTGGTTCATACTATGGCACCGCGGTCTCGGCGCCGGTCTTTGCCGACGTGGCGCAGCAGGTGCTTGAGTATCTCGGCGTGCCGCACGACATTGAGTTGCGCCCGGCCCGAGCCGCAGCCAAGCCCAGCAAGCCGGTGGTTGAAGACGCCTCGGACCACACAGGCGACATCAATGCTCTTTACTCCGCGGTCAACGATCTGCCCAATGATGATCCGTTGCGCGCGCCGGTGAGCCAGCCTGCACCCGCCGCGCAGAGTGGCGCAGGGCAGCCGCAGACCAACGCTCGGCCGGCGAACGCAGCCACGAATGCTCAGGGATCAGGAACACAGACGACAGCCACGGTCACGATTGCCGACGGCAAGACGCTGCGTGTCCCTTCTCTGATCGGCCTGCCGGTGCGTAAGGTGATCGAGCAGGCTGCAGCCGCCGGGCTTGAAGTTCAAATCACCGGCAGCGGCATGGTGCGTGAACAAGCTCCTGCGCCCGGGGCGATGGTTGCGCCAGGAACGAAGATTGTAGTTCGCTGCGGGCGGTAGCGCTATCCACAGTTAAAACGAGTGGTATGATTGCTCTCCAAGAATTGAATTCATTATGAATGCTGCTCAGTTTGAAGAAAAGGAATACGAGACTCCCCTATATAGTCAGCTTGTGGGAGGTGGTAAGAACCTGTGGACTCCAGGCCAGGTTCTTGAACACTATCTCGGATTTGACGCGGCGCTGTCTCTTGACGACCCCTATTTGTGGCATCTCCACGGCTTTAGAAATGCATTGCGTGGATTTTCTCCGAGTCGTTTTCGATGGCCATTGCTGCCAAGAAACCGAGGGCTTAGAAGTCGCTTACCAAGGTTCCGCATTAACTGTTTTATTCAGGCGAAGCGACCCCAATTTGGTTCAAGAGTACCCGTGAAACTTGTGTCTTTGGGACCTGATCGCCCATTCTTCAAGTTCTCGATAGACACAGACCAGCAAAACACGCTCGAAGCCGCCGCTAAGAGGTTTCAAGGTCGAGCGCTTTTCAGTTACGCTGCGCCGGTCTTTTATCAATCACGAGACCTCTTTCGGCATACGACCGCCGGTTCTATAGTTGAGAATTCCACGTTTCCTGATATTGGTTCCTTGGCAGGCCAACATGCCTGGTATTACAACCGTCCCGGAGCCGTCGGCATTGCCAATCGATCGTTCGAGTATCGACAAATGCCTTCTCTCGAAGATCGCATTAAGGGACTAATTGGAGAACACGAAAGCCAAACCGAGGAGAACCAGTCCCCTAGTGCTGCGCTCGCAGAACTATTCAGTGAACTTCATGATTTGATCACGGAAAGCAGCAATCTTGGAGACCAGCCACGAGCAGCATATCTGACAACCGAGTGGAGGAGAATCTCAGCACTAGAACACGAGATCGACGCGCCGCCCGCTCTGTTCTCCTACCTTCGGATCGAGGCATTCGCGACCTACTTCAATTTGATCTGGCTGACAATCGCATAGCCGGTTAGCGCAACAATCTAAAATGGAAGACCTGATGAATTGGAAAGAACTGATTGACGAAGTAACGGCGGTTGGTGCGAGTGGCGGCTCAGACGAGCCGGTGACTGGCATTGAGTATGACTCGCGCAAGGTGAAGGCGGGCTCGGTTTTTGTGGCCATGAAAGGCGGCTCGACCGACGGCAACCGCTACGTTGAAAAGGCCATCGCCTCGGGTGCGTTGGGCATCATCACAGATTCCGCACACAAGTTTGACCATCTGGTGGTCTTTGAGGCCGGTCTGCCGGTGTTGGAGGTCGAACACGGACGGCGCGCGCTGGCCGAGGCTTCCGCAGCTTTCTTTGGCCACCCGGAACGCAAGCTCGCAGCCACCGGAATCACCGGCACCAATGGCAAGACGACGACGGCCTACCTGATCGAGGCGCTGCTCAATGCGGCCGCGCGCAAGGCTGTACTGGTGGGGACCATTGAATACCATGTTGCCGGAGAAGTGCGGCCTTCGGTGCATACGACACCGGAGTCGCGCGATCTTTTTGAGTTGATGGCAGAAGGCGTCAGTCGCGGCGCAACCGAACTCGTCACGGAAGTCTCCAGCCATGCACTTGATCAGGGGCGTGCGGCGTGTGTGAACTTTGATGTGGCCGTCTTCACGAATCTGACGCGCGACCACCTCGACTATCACCAGACGATGGAGAAGTACTTCGCCGCCAAGCGGCTGCTCTTTGATGGAACGGTTTATCCGGCTCCGCGCGTGGCCGTGATCAACGCGCAGGACCCGCGCTGCGGCGCGCTGGCAGAGGCCGCGCGCAAGGCCGGCGCTGAGGTTCGCACCTATGGAATAGGCGCGGGCGACTGGCGCGCAGCCTCTTTCAAACTCACGCCTTCGGGCGCGGTGATTGAACTGGAATCCCCGGCGGGTGCGGCGAAGATCATCTCGAAGCTGGCCGGCGAGGTGAATGTGCTGAACTTGCTGGCTGCGCTGACGGCTGCTCATGCGCGTGGAGTTCCTTTCGCCGATCTGGTTGAGTCTGTTCCGCGGCTTCAACCTGTTCCGGGACGCTTTCAATCTGTCGATGCAGGCCAGCCTTTCACGGTGATTGTGGACTACGCGCACACCGATGATGCGCTGCGCAATCTCACAGCATTGGCTCGCCAGATTACCGGCGCCTCTGGCGGCCGCGTGATTACTCTCTTTGGCTGCGGCGGCGACCGCGACCGCACGAAGCGTCCGAAGATGGGCCAGGCGGCGGGTGAAGGAAGCGACTTTGTGGTGGCTACGAGCGATAATCCGCGCAGCGAAGAGCCGCTTGCGATTCTTGCGGAGATCGAGCCGGCGCTGAAGGCAACGAAGGTTCGTTATACCGTCGAGCCAGACCGCACGGCTGCGATTCGTCTCGCGCTCAAGGAGGCCAAGCCCGGCGACGTGGTTCTACTCGCAGGCAAGGGCCACGAGAAGGAGCAGATCATCGGCTTCACGACGATTCCCTTCGATGATGTAGAGGTTGCCCTTTCCGCGCTGGGCGCAATGGGCTATGGCGGTGCCAAATGAAACTCACACTCGCAGAAGCTGCCATTGGCGCGGGCGCCGTACTCGAGGCTCCCGCCAGCACGGCAAATGCCGGCGCGCAAATCGTCTCCGGCTACTCGATCGATTCGCGCACTGTGGCTGCAGGCGAACTATTCTTTGCCGTGCGCGGCGAGCGGTTTGACGGCCATGACTTTGTAGCCACGGCGATAGAACGCGGGGCCGTAGCCGCTGTGGTTTCCCGTGCGCGAGTGGCGACGCTGCCTGATGCCGTGTTGGCTGTGCCGCTGCTGATCGCCGAAGACCCGCTGATCGCGCTGCAGGCGCTGGCTGCGCATCTTCGTCGCCGGTGGGGCAAGCGCGTGGTGGCGGTTACCGGGTCGGCCGGAAAAACAACAACGAAAGAAGCAATCGCCGCGGCACTCGGCGCGAAGTTCAACGTGCTCAAGTCGCAGGGAAACCTCAACAACAGCTTTGGGCTTCCGCTGCAACTGCTGCGCCTGCATCCGGAGCATGAGATCGCGGTCGTCGAGATGGGCATGAACCATCCCGGCGAGATCGCTGCACTGACCCGCATCGCATCGCCCGATTGGGCTGTCGTCACCAACGTGGGCACCGCGCACATCGAGAACTTCGCCGACGGGCAGGCAGGCATTGCGCGAGCCAAGTTCGAGTTGATTGACGCACTGCCGGCGAACGGCATCGCCTTCCTGAACTGCGACGACCAGTACGTCTCACAGTTTGGCCGCGACTTTCATGGCCGTGCCGTTTACTTTGGCGCGGGACCCTGTGCCGATCCGCAGATTCTTGAAGCTACTGAAGACCTTGCCGGCCTGCATGTGCGCTATCGTGCCGGAGAGCGCGAGGGCCAACTGACGCTCCATCTGCTGGGCACGCACAACGCGTCGAACATCATGGCCGGGCTGGCTGTTGCGCTCGAAGCAGGAGTCGACCTGGATGCCGCGACGGCGGCGCTGGAGACTCTGACGGCTGGCGACAAGCGCGGCGAGGTGCTTGAGATCCGCGGCGCGACGATTTTGAACGACAGCTATAACTCCAACCCCGAAGCGCTGCGTTCGATGATTCGCACGCTGGCCGCGCGGCCCGCCAAGCGGCGGATTCTGGTGGCCGGGGAGATGCTGGAGATGGGCGAGCAAGGGCCAGCGCTGCACGCGGCCTGCGGCAAGGCCGCTGCCGAGGCAGGGCTCGATCTGATTGCCGGAGTCAGCGGTAATGCCGAGCATTTGGCTTGCGCAGCCAGCACGGGCGGAGTTGCCGCGCTCTTCTTACCCGACGCCGAGGCGGCCGGGCGATGGCTGGTGCAAAATATTCAACCTGGAGATGTCGTCCTGATAAAGGGATCGCGCGGCGTGCATCTGGAGCGGGCGATCGAGCTTCTCAAGAAACAAGTGACAGATGGAGTGGAAGAATGAACAGCCGAAATCTCCGCGTTGGCATTGCGCTTTTTATTGCTTTGGTCTTTACAGCCCGTCTCGCCGCGCAAAATCCGGCGTCGTGGACCACGCCGTTTCCTCCGCACCACATTGCGGGCAATCTCTACTATGTGGGCAGCGAGGATCTGACTTCGTATCTTGTCGTCACGCCACAGGGAAGCATTCTGATCAACAGCGGATTCGATGCCAACGTTCCGCTTATCCAGAAGAGCGTGGAGCAGTTGGGCTTTCACTTCAGCGACATCAAGATTCTGCTGATTAGCCAGGGGCATAACGACCACTGCGAGAGCGCTGCGCTGGTGAAGAAGCTGACCGGCGCACAGTACATGGTGATGGACGCGGATGTGCCGGTGGTGGAGTCGGGCGGCAAGAAGGACTTTTTTTATGGCGACCATCCTGACATGCAGTTTCCACCAACGAAGGTAGACCGCGTGCTGCACGACGGCGATACGGTCAAACTGGACGATGCGGTGCTGACGGCGCATCTGACCCCAGGTCACAACAAGGGCACGACGACCTGGACGATGGACGAAGTCGAAGGTGGCAAGACGTTGCGCGTGGTCATCGTCGGCGGAACGACGGTAAATCCCGGCTACAAGCTGGTGGGCAACACGGCTTATCCGCAGATTGCCACGGACTTCGCACATGGCTTTCAAGTGCTGAAGAGCCTGCCCTGCGATGTTTTTCTCGGCGCACACGGCGTCTATTACGGGCTGCCCGAGAAGTATGCGCGATGGAAGGACGGAGACCGCGACGCCTTTATCGATCCCAAAGGCTACAAGAGCTTTGTCGCCGACCGCGAGCGAGCATTCGAGGCGGAGTTGAAGAGGCAAGAGGCGGGAAAGTAGCAGCGGCGGCATCCGTAGTCTTCGCGCGCCCCCGGCCTAGTAAAATCGACTTCAAACACGCCTCACACCGGCTCTGGAGGCCACTTGCTTTACTGGCTGCTCTACCAAAAGCTTTATCCGTTCTTTCACCCGTTCCGCATCTTCCGGTATTTGACCTTCCGCACGGCTTTTGCCTCGCTGACGGCGCTGCTGATCGCGCTCTTCATCGGTCCGTGGGTGATCCAGAAGCTGCGCGAATTTCAGATTGGCCAGTATGTCCGCGACGACGGGCCGCAGACGCACCTGAAGAAGACCGGCACTCCGACGATGGGCGGCGTGCTGATTCTGATCGCGATTCTGCTGCCCACGGTGCTTTGGTCCGACCCGGCGAATCCTTTCGTCTGGATCACGGTGGCCTCAACTCTCGCTTTCGGAGCGATTGGATTTGCCGACGACTACATCAAGGTCGTCCAGAAACGCAGCCTGGGGTTGACGGCGCGCGCCAAGCTGCTCTATCAGGGGCTGGCAGGCGCGGGTGTGGCGGTTGCGCTTGTCGTTCTTGATCAGTTCAAGCTCTTCTCGACGCAGTTGACAGTGCCTTTCATCAAAAGCTGGCGGCCTGATCTTGAATGGCACTGGCTGGGCTCGATCCCGCATCTGGGACTGCTGGCTTTTTTGCCGTTTGTGCTTTTTATCATCTTCGTTCTGATGGGCTCGTCAAATGCCGTCAACCTGACTGACGGACTGGATGGGCTGGCGATTGGCTGCACGATCATCGCCGCCGGCGCTCTGGCCGTGCTCACCTACGTCAGCGGCCATGTGGTCTTTGCCGATTACCTCGAACTACAGCGCATGCCCATGGTCGGCGAGCTGACGGTTTTTTGCGGGTCGATGGTTGGAGCGTCCATCGGCTTTCTCTGGTATAACGCCCATCCGGCGGAGATCTTCATGGGTGACGTGGGTTCGCTGGCTCTCGGTGGAGCCATCGGCACGGTGGCCATCATCATCCGACAGGAGCTGCTGCTGCCTTTCATCGGCGGCATCTTCATCCTGGAAGCGGCTTCGGTTATTCTCCAGGTGGGCAGTTACAAGCTGCGCAACAAGAAGCGTATTTTCAAAATGGCTCCGCTACATCATCATTTTGAGCAGTTGGGATGGCAGGAGTCGAAGGTCATCGCCCGCTTCTGGATTGGCGCGCTGGTGTTTGCATTGTTTGCACTCACCACGTTGAAATTGCGTTAGGGACGGCGCACGCGGAGCACTCCGCGATGCACAATAAGAAGATCAATGGCAGCCTGAGGAAAAGACTCGATGTTGGAACTCAAAGGCAAGAAAGTTCTCGTCGTCGGACTGGGAAAATCCGGTCTTGCAGCGGCGTTGTTTCTGCGCCGGCGCGGTGCGCTGGTCACCGTCTCCGATGTGCGCTCGGCCGATCAGTTGGCCAAGGAGATTCCCGCGCTGATCGAAGAGGGCATCATGGTCGAGGCCGGCGGCCACGGCCTGTTGACCTTTCGCCGCCAGGACCTCATCGTCGTCTCGCCCGGCGTGCCGCTCGATACGCCCGAGTTGGTGCAGGCCAAGCACCTCGGCCTTCCGATCATCGGCGAATTGGAACTGGCCGCGCGTTTCCTCAAGGGCAAGACGCTGGCCGTTACCGGCTCGAACGGCAAGACCACGACCACCACGATGCTGGGCGAGATTCTTGAGGCCGCTGGCCTGCCTACGCTTGTGGGCGGCAACATCGGCGTGCCGGTGGTGGCACTGATCGACCAAAGTACGGACGAGAGCTGGTCGGTGCTCGAGGTTTCGAGCTTCCAGCTTGAGAGCACGGTGGAGTTTCACCCCGCCATCGCCGTAATCCTGAATATTACGCCGGATCATCTGGACCGGCACGGCAGCTTTGAAAACTATGCCCGCGCCAAGGAGCGCATCTTTGCCGCGCAGACCGCGGAGGATTGTCTCGTGCTCAACGCCGACAACACTCCCTGCGTCGAGGCCGCCGCCCGTTCGATTGCCAAGGTCTATTGGTTCTCGATCGAGCACCCGGTCAAGCAGGGAGCCTGGCTTGAGCAAGGTGCTGTGGTCTATCGCGCCTCTGAGGGCGCATCCGTGGAGTTTGTCATGCCTTTGAGTGGAATCCCGCTCAAAGGCACGCACAACGTCGAAAATGTACTGGCTGCCGTAGTTGCCGCCCGGCTGGCCGGCGCGCAGGCTGACGTGATTCGCCGGGCCATCGAGAATTTCAGAGCCGTCGAGCATCGCCTGGAGTATGTGGCTACGCGCAACGGCGTCGAATTTTATAACGACTCGAAAGCCACCAACGTGGATGCGACGGCCAAGGCCATCGAGGCATTCTCGGGCGGCATTCACCTGATACTTGGTGGCAAGCACAAGGGCTCTCCTTACACCGTTCTTGCGCCGCTGCTGCGCGAACGGGGTAGCGCCGTCTACACCATCGGAGTCGCGGCGCCCAAGATCGAAGCCGATCTGCGCGGCGTCATCTCCATCCACTCCTGCGAGACGCTGGAGAAGGCCGTTCATGCCGCAGCCGCCGCCGCGCGTCCCGGCGAGGTGGTGCTGCTGGCCCCGGCCTGCTCGAGCTTCGATCAGTTTGAGAGCTACGAACAGCGCGGGCGCGTCTTCAAGCAACTCGTCAAAGATTTGCAGGACTGAGGAAGCATGGCAAAGCGCGTCGGTGGAGACAAGTGGCTGTTTTTCGTCACGCTGCTGCTGATCGGGGTGGGGCTGGCGATGGTCTTCTCCGCCTCGGCCATCGTGGCGCAAGAGCGCTACCACTCGCCCTATACCTTTGTCGGCAAGCAGGCCATCTGGGCGGTGCTGGGTGTGGCGGTCCTGCTGCTGCTCTCGCGCATCGACTATAACCTCTACAAATCTCCGCGTTTCATCTATCCGGCGTTGTGCGTAACAACCTTTCTGCTGGTGCTGGTCTTCTTCATGCCCGGCTCGCACAATACGCACCGCTGGATTCGCTTCGGCGATTTCTTCACCATTCAGCCGTCGGAGATTGCCAAGCCTGTGCTGGTGGTTTTCTTGGCATGGTTTCTCTCCACGCGCCTCGACAAGATGGACGACTGGAAGAGCACGCTCTTCCGCGCGCTCGTCATTCCCGGCCTATTTATTGTGCTTGTCGTTGCTCAGCCGGATCTGGGCACCGCGCTGGTTTTGGGCGGCGTGACCACCATGATGCTGTTTCTGGCGGGCATGAACTGGAAGTATCTGGCCGGAGTGGTGTGCGCAGTGCTGCCTGTGCTGGCCGCGCTGCTGATCTTCGTTCCCTGGCGGCTGAGGCGCGTGCTGGTCTTTCTCAATCCCAACTGCGATGCGAAGGACGCAGGCGGCGCGGCCTACCACGTCTGCCAGTCGCTGATCGCCGTCGGCACGGGCGGCGTGACAGGCCGAGGCTATATGGAGGGAGTGCAGAAACTCTTCTTTCTGCCCGAGGCGCATACCGACTTTATCTTCGCGAATATCGCCGAGGAGTGGGGTTTCATCGGCTCGGTGATCATTCTTCTGCTCTTTGCGATCTTCGGCTTTCGCGGACTACGCACGGTCTTTCGGTCGCAGGATCCTTTTGCGCGGCTCACGGCTTTTGGAATTACGACGGCGCTGGTCTTGCAGGCATTCTTCAACATGAGTGTGGTGTTGTCGCTGTTGCCAACCAAAGGAATTCCGCTGCCGCTGATCTCCTCGGGAGGGACTTCGCTGTTTGTGACGCTGGCTAGCATCGGGGTGCTGCTCAACATCAGCCGGAAAGCGGATTGAGCGAGTGGAGAAAGAGGTGGGTTGCTCCGGATTCCTAGCTGAATGCTGGCTAGACACGTGCTAGTTAGATTTATCAGATTATTGAAAGGAACGTGCCCTGTGGTTCGAAAAAGTCTTTCTTGCATAGCATTGTTCTTCGCGTTCTTGTTGATCGCACCTAGCAATTCCCTCGCACAGGGGAAGCAAAAAACCCCCAGTTTAAGCGGAACGGTTCTTGACGCCATCGATGGAAAGCCATTTAAGGACGTGCGAATCTGGATAATTGATGAGTATTCGGAAACTCAGGTTGTCGTTCATACTGACAAGACAGGACACTATGCGGTCGAGCTTCCAGAGGGATATTACTTCGTTTTGATCGGTACGGGCGGGTACATTCCGACATGTAAGGGCATCTGGGTTCTCCCTGGGCAGGCAGTTAAATACTCGGTTCGCTTGTCGCCGGATCACGAGAACATGATTTACTGAGATTCCTCGAAAGGCAGTGACTTGACTAACCTGCGCGTACTCATAGCCGGTGGCGGCACCGGAGGCCACATCATTCCGGCGCTGGCCGTGGCTCGCGAACTGGCCGCTCATCACGCGGCCGAACTGCTCTTCGTCGGCACGGCGCGGGGCATGGAGTCTCGTCTCGTCCCCGAGGCCGGCTTCCATCTGAAACTGGTCGAAGTTGGGCAACTCAAAAACGTCTCCCTGGTTACGCGCCTGCGCACGCTGATGGACCTGCCCCGCAGCATCTTCGCCTGCCGGCGACTGATCCGCGATTTCAAACCTAACGTCGTTTTCGGCGTCGGCGGGTACGCCTCCGGTCCGGCGATGGCTGCGGCCTTGCAGCTCAAGATTCCGGCGATGGCCTTTGAGCCCAACGCCATGCCCGGCCTCGCCAACCGCCTCGTCGGCAAGCGCGTCCAAGCCGCCGCAGTCAACTTCGCGTCGGCGACCAAGTGGTTCCAGAACGCCGAAGTCACCGGAATTCCGGTTCGGCCTGAGTTCTTCATGCTGGCCGAGCCGCCTGCAGGCGCTTCGCCTCATCTGCTTGTCTTCGGCGGTTCGCAGGGGGCGCGCATCTTCAACGATCACCTGCCGAAGATTATCGGGGCCCTGCTGAACGCTGTGCCTGGCCTGACAGTTTTGCACCAAAGCGGAGCACGCCATATCGATGTCACCCAGGCCGCCTACGTTGCCAGTGGAGCCGATCCCAGCCGCTGGCAGGTGCGCGCCTTCCTCGACGACATGCCCACACGCTTTGGCCAGGCGACACTGGTGATGGCCCGCAGCGGAGCCTCCACCGTCGCCGAACTGGCCGCCGCCGGCAAGCCCGCTCTATTGGTTCCATTCGCCGCCGCCGCCGACCAGCACCAGTTGCGCAACGCCGAGGAGATGGTGAAGGCCGGAGCAGCGCTGCTGCTCGACGAGACGGAGCTGGATGCGCCCGGCAAGTTGCTGGGCGCGCTGACGGGTTTGCTTGGATCTCAGGAGCGGTTGGCTGCCATGGGCGCTGCGGCCCGCACCCAGGCCCATCCCGACGCCGCCCGGCGCATCGCCGACCGGCTGGTCGAGCTGGCTCGGGTGTAGTTGGCTGGGAAGAAAGCAGGTTGAGGATTCTGGTTTCCCAGCCATTCGCCAGAAAAAGGCGAATGGATGGGGCACGAATCGTCTCTCGTGAATTCTCTTGCTGCTATCCGAACAAAAAAGGCCCGCCTGCCGAAGCAGACGGGCCTTTTTTAGAGAACCAGCAACAAGAATTACCGGTGTCCACCACCACCGCCGTGGTTGCCACCACCGCCGCCTCCACCGCCATGGAAGCCACCACCACCGCCTCCACCGCCATGGAAGCCGCCGCCACCGCCACCGCCTTGGAATCCACCACTGGCGTGTCCGCCGCCCTGGAATCCGCCGCTGGCATGTCCGCCGCCCTGGAATCCGCCGTTTGCGTGTCCGCCGCCGCCGAATCCGCTACCGCCACCTCTTGGAGGGGCGAAGGAGCGAGGAGAGCCACCGCCATAGGCGTGTGTTCCGCCGGCAGATGGGCCGCCGCGATAGCCGTTGCCATAGATCGGATGCCCGCCGTAATTGCCGCCGCCCGGATAGCTGCCTCGGCCCTGGTATCCGCCGCGATTGCCGTAGCCGCCACGATTACCATATCCGCCACGATAACCGTCGTGACCGTGGTCCCAACCGCCGCGACCCCAGCCGCCTCGACCTGCATAGCCGCCATATCCCCAGCCGTTTCTGCCGCCCCAGCCATACCAGGGGCCGACGCCGATGAAGACGCCGCTATAGAACCATTGAGGCCCGTAGTAGCCGTAGGGAGCGCAGGTATAGGGGTAATAGGCGTAATAGCCCCACGGGCAAACCGGCTGCTCGTAGACCATGGGTGCGGGAACGACCGCCGGACCGACACCCACTTCGTCTGTATATTGGTTGTCCTGGTAATCCTGATAGTCCTGGGCGATTGCCGTTGCCGCAAACGGAACGGCCAGCAGCGTTGCAATGAGAACCAGCCGAATGCTCCGCATAAGAAACCTCCTCGTGCCGCCCCAGCCCGCTTGACACTCGGTTTTGGGGAGGGCGGAGACCAGCTCCGCGCTCAGCACTGCCGGCTTCAGGGCTTGTTTTCCCAACCGGCTTCTGTTCACTCAAACAGCGTTCCGGGGATTAAGTTGCGGTCCATCGAAGAAAGATTTGCGCCGCTTAAAAAAAGAAAGGCTGTTTTGCCAGGGAGGTGCCCGGCAAAACAGCCTTTCAGAGGCAAGTAATCCGCTTAATTCGCCAGCACTGCGCGGTAGCGGACCTTGTTCTTCTTGACCTTTTCGATGGCCGCATTGGCCTGAGCCATGGGGAAGGACTCGATCTTGGCTTTGACTCCGTGCCGCGCGGCTACGTCGAGCATCTCTTTGAGCCGGTAGGGGCTTCCGGTCGGGTTGCCGCTGATGGAGCGGAGACCGGAGATCAACGGGAAGGCATGGACGCTGACCGGCGAGGGAGGAACGCCGACAAAGCAGAGAGTGCCGGTAGGCCGCAGAGTCTGCACGTAAACGCCCCAGTCCTGGTCGGCATTGATGGTGCTCAAGACAAAATCCATGGTGCCGGCCACTTCCTTCATGGCCTTTGACTCGCGAGTGTTGACGAAGTGCTGCGCCCCCAGGGCGCGCGCCTCTTCTTCCTTGGCGGCCGAGGTGGAAAAGGCCGTGACCTCCGCGCCGAAGACCTTGGCAAACTGGATGGCCAGGTGGCCGAGCCCGCCGATTCCCACCACGCCAACGCGCGAAGAGGGGTTGACGCCGTGAGTGCGCAGCGGGTTATAGACGGTGATGCCGCCGCAGAGCAGCGGAGCGGTAAACTCGCTCTCAAGAGCGTCGGGAATGGGGATTACGAAACGCGCATTGGCACGGACCTGATCCGCATAGCCTCCATGACGGTGGACGCAGGTGCCTTCGGCGGCAGGACAGAGGTTTTCCATGCCGCGCGTGCACCACTCGCAGATGCCGCAGGAGTTCGACTGCCAGCCCAGGCCGACGCGCTGACCGACCTCAAGCGACCGAACCTCGCTGCCGACGGCGGTGACTTTCCCGATGATTTCGTGGCCGGGGATGAAGGGATAGTGGCTGATTCCCCAATCGTTCGCGATCAGGTGAAGGTCACTATGGCAAACCCCGCAGTGGGAGACGGCGATCTCCACCTCCTGCAGGCCCAGTTCGCCTGGGTCGTACTTGAAAGGCAATAATTCGGCTCCTGCCGCGTGTGCTGCAAGTCCTTGAATTAGGCTCATGTTTAGTCCTGAATCCTCGTTAAAGTGAATCGATAGGGATGGCTCGAATGCGGAGCCTCCGTCCCGTTTGCCGGCTTGAGACTCTTTTCGCCTTCCCTAGTTTAAACCGCCGCCCGCTTCTATGCGCAGGTTGAGCACCTGAAAACCGCTGAGAACGCCTCCGGCGGGGGCATCGGCCTCCAACTCCGCCGACTCTCCATTGAGGCTTGCATCCTGAGAGGCGCGCATCGGTTCGAGGACGTTTGCCATTGAAAGCGGAAGACTTGAGAGGGTTTGGCCGGCTATTCCGGCCTGCGTTTCAGGCACCAGCAGGCTGACATAAACCCGGTCCTGGGGGTGCTGGCTCCGTGCATCGGCCAGGGCAGAATCCAGATCCGGGGTGTGGGTCTGCTGTCTTGGCTGATCCAGCGTCCGGTCCAGTGTCCCGGCATCCGAGACGAGCAGACGAAGGTTTCCTGCCGCTAGCCTGGCAGGAAGCTTGACCGCGATGCGCAGATTGCGTTCCGGCTGCCGCCAGGGCCGAAGCGTTGCCTCGACCATCACCGTATCGCCGGCATGAACCATGCTGCTTGAAGCAAGCCTCACGCCGGTCAGTTCCACGCCGACGCGCCTGGGCAATGCCTCCACATCGATCTGGACCGAGCGGACCGAACCCCGGCGGCTGCTGTTCGAGTAAAGCCGCGCAAACTGTTCTCCGGCCTGCAAGGCGGCCACCATGGGGGCTGGCATCGTCTCACCGGCCGGCGCCCACAGATCGAGCGGCGACGGCGGGTAGCCTTCGAGATCGATGCTGCCCGTCAGGTGGTAGCTGGTCTCCGCCGTGTTGCCGTTGGCCTGAAGCAGTGACTGGTACAAGGTGACCAGCACGGCCTGCGAAGTGATCGAAGGCAGGTCCACAACCTCCACGTTGAGCTTTCTCTGCTTGCCTTGATCGTGAATCCGGATGTGGATGGGGATCATGCTTGCACGAGCCCCGAAGATGCCACGAATGGCCGCGTCGCGGTCTTCGCTGAAGGCGCCAATCGTCACGCCGGTGTTGACGATCTTGAAGGCGTTCAAGGGCGAAGCCAGCGTGGCGACGACCTCGGTGGCGGTCATGGGAAAGGAGACCGGCCCGGCTTGCAGAATGGGGTGGCCGCAGGCCAGCAACTGCTTGGGGTCGATGTAGGTCACCGTGCAGGTGGCCGCAATCTCGAGGTCGCCGCGCACCAGTTGCGCGCTCACTGCCGAGCCAGGCACGATGGCTGCAATTGCCGCTGCGGAGTCCGTGGTCCCGGCTGATTCAGAAGAACTGCCGCCCGCCTCAACAATATCGAGGCCGGTTCCGGCCATCTTCTGCTGCCAGAGCCGGATCGCTTCAGAATGGAAACCGCTCATGACGAGCGGCGTCTCCATGGCCTGCATGGTCTGCTGGCTTGTCGCGGAAGAAATCGGGCTTCGATTCGCTAGTCCCTGTTCCCTAGTCCCTAGTCCCTCCGTCGGCAGATCCCGCACTTCGAGCATCTGCTCGATAGGCGTGATGCCTGCGATGGGGTCTTTGCTGAATTGCCCGATGCGGTAGGCGAGCGCCCCCAGCAGGCGGTTGCCGATATAGACCGGGCTGCCGCTCATGCCGGCCACCACGCCTGTGTATTCGGGCTTGGTGCCGTGCAACTGCGCCAGGATCATGTCATGGCCGGGGCCGCGCGCGCCGCGCAACACGCCGAGAATCTCCACGTCCATCGACTCGGGCTGCGTGCCGGTGAAGACCGTCCAGGCCGTGCCCTTCAACCCGCGATGCACCTCGCTCAGCGGGAAGAATCCGCCGCCAATGGGTGGTCCGGAGGGTAGAGAGGACTTTTCGGGTGGGGTCTGCGAACGAAGCACGGCAGAGGAGAAGAGCAGGGCCAGAGCAGCGCACAGAGCCAGCGCAGCGAGACGAGATGGAATTTTGGATAGGGAAGTTCTCACATCTACCAGAGTACAACCGGCTGCATGAATATAGCCTCTTTGCCGCCCGTTACGAGGGTTTGCACTGCTGGGGTGAATCAGTCCGGCAGAAAGGTGGTAAGACGGTATCTATTCATCTTACTTGCATTCAACTGACTTACTGTTGACATATTGTCTTACGCCTGCGATGATGTAAGTCATGGGGCAAGTATTCACGACCGTCAGCAGTAAGGGGCAGATGGTGATTCCAGCCTCGATTCGCGAGGCCATGGGCATCGAACCGGGGACGCGCGTCGCGATTCGCCAAGAGGGGGACCGTGTGATTCTTGAGCCGCAAACTCTGGCGGCCAAGCTACGTATTCTCAAGCAATTGCGCGGATACACAGCGGGCGGGCCTTCGATGTGCGATATGTTGCTGGAGGATCGGCGCCGGGAACGCGAAATCGAATTGGCCAAAGACGGATGGTAGGAAGACAGATGACCGTTTTTGTGATCGATTCTTCTGCTATGCTGCGCCACATCGATGGCGAAGCGGGTGCTGACCGCGTGGAATCTATCATCCAGACGAGCTTGCGAGGCGGTGGAGAGATTCAGCTTTCAGCCATGCAGTGGGGAGAGATCGCAGGGATGCTGCGCAAGCGCGCAGGCGCACATGAACAGAAGAAATTACTGCAACATTTGCTAGAGATTAATTTTCACGTTGTTGCCGCCACGGCGGAACGCGCAGTTCGCGCTGCTGAGATCAAGGTGGATCGCAAGCTCCCCTACGCAGATGCATTTGCTCTCGATCTGGCGATGGACTCCGCCGATCATGTGCTGGTGACGGCCGACTACGACTTCAAGGCAGTGGCCGATCTGGCACGGATCGAATTTCTGCCTGCAAAATAAGCCAGCTATTTGATCACGGACGCTTGCTACGCGTGGAGGAGATGGCGGCTCCCTGTCCTGGAGGCATCGCCGCCTGTGTGTCCCTTGGGTAGAGGATTGTGACTCCGGGGTTGCGCAGGCTCTCTCCGGCTAGAAATTCACCGAAAATCTCTTCGTGAGCCTTCAGGTAGCGGCGCAGCTCCTCGCGGATTACGCCGCCGCTGCCCGACGAGCCGTAGCCGTGGATGATTTCCAGGCGTCCCCGGTAGCCGCTCTGCACGCAGACGTTGTAGAAGCGTACGAACTCGCGGATCGCCTCGGCGACTGTGAGGCTGTGCAGATTGACGGACCGGCTCTCGCTCATTCGCTCGTCCCGCCGCATCGGGCCCAGACCTGCTCGATGTAGCTGTCCGTCATGCCGGCGATGTAGTCGGCGACGGTGCGGGCCAGGCCCTGGGAGGGAATCTGCTCGCGATCGTCCTCGGGAAGCAGCGCGGGATCGGCGATGAGCGCGGCAAACAGGCCGTGAACGACCTCGTCGGCGTGGGCGTGCGCCTCCTCGATGCCGGGGGAGTTGTAAAGATTGGCGTAGAGGAACTTCTTGGCTGCGGCGCGCTGGGACTCCATTTGCGGGCTGAGTGCGGCGAGCCGATGAGGCGCACTGCGAATCTCGTCCAGGGTTGTCGCCCCGAGTGCGGCCACCTGCCGGCTGGTCTCTTCCATCAGGTCGGTGACGAGCGCGTTGAGAAGGCGTTTCAGAGTCTCGTAGGTGGCGAGCCTTGGCGGGGCGGCGGGGTAGTCCGCGAGAACCTCGTCATGGAAGGCGCGAAAAAAAGACACGCCTTCGAAGACCTGTTCCAGCGTGAGGATGCCGGAGTCGAGGCCGTCGTCGAGATCGGCGGTGGTGTAGGCGATCTCGTCGGCCAGATCGATGAGCTGGGCTTCGAGGGGAGGGAACTGGTCGAGGAAGAACTCGGCCAACTCCGGATGGGTGGCCTCCGAGTAGTCGTGGGAGTGCTTGACGATGCCCTCGCGCACGCCGAGGGTCAGGTTCAGTCCACGAAAGCCGGCGTAGCGTTCTTCAAACCATGTGACGATGCGCAGGGCGTGCAGATTGTGGTCAAAGCCGAGGCCAAAGCCACGCAGGCATTCGTCAAGAGCCTTTTCGCCGGCGTGGCCAAAGGGCGGATGGCCGATGTCGTGGGCAAGGGCCAGCGCCTCGGTCAGATCCTCGTTCAACCCGAGGGCGCGGGCGAGAGTGCGGGCGATCTGGGTGACTTCCAATGTATGGGTCAGGCGGCTTCGGAAGTGGTCCGACAGGGAATCGCCGGGCAGCCGTGCGAAGACCTGCGTCTTGCCGGCCAGCCGTCGGAAGGCGCGGGCGTGCAGAACGCGCGCGCCGTCGCGGGCAAAGGGAGTGCGGTAGGGATGGGGCGGCTCGGGGTAGGCGCGACGAGCCAGTTCGTCGTCTGCGGGGACGGCAATGCCTGCTGGTAATGCTTCAGGCGCTTTGGGCTTCGAGTCGGTCATTGCTTCACACTGTACGATGCGCGGCTTGGAAGCTACAAACGGGACTCTGCATTTTGCGTTTTTTGGCGGCTTATGGAGTTGTCGAGGATCTTGCGGTGAGGGTGTTCATCGCTAATTCTTTGCCACACACGGTCCTGTGGACTTCGTCATAGTCTCAGAGTGCCTCTCATTATGTCCAAACGCGCTCTGGAAAAGTTGGTTTGCATAGGAAGCACAGTGACAGTGGTTCTCTTGATCTAAAGGTACCCTCTTAGTCAGATCAAAATCTGGAGGTACAGTGACACACGGTATACAAACGCAATGTGGCACTGTCACAAAGTAAACTGCAACTAAAGCTAGACCGAATAACGTTACATATAATGCCAATCCGCCTTTCGCCAACCGATTCCAAATGAATAGTCCAAGAGATACAACAATGACCCAAGGAAGCAGGTGCTCCCAGAGATAAATTTGGAAACTCGGTCGGAAACTCGGCCAACCAACAGCTCGATTCCAAATCCAGTACGACACCGAGGTCCCAATTTCGAGTGCAATAGCGGAGGCTAAATAGAGTGATCTATAAAGACATAGCGGTTTCGCTTTTGCGTTCTCCTTTGAGCCTGACAAGCGACTATCCCTGTTGGCCAACCATGCCATGGCTGCGCCAGTGAGACCGATCATGACCAGCATTAGTGCCCAGAATTGCAGTCGTCCAGCTTCAAACATTGCGAAATCGGGATACCCCACTCGGAGGCTGTCGTACGGAGTCGAATTCCAGACCCGCCACGACGGAACGACCTCTGCAAGGAAGCACAGCAAGAACCAACAGAGGACACGCCGTTGATGCTTCCATATATCAGCGAATGACTCTCGGGCTTGCATGAGGTTCATATTACCTTGGACACCGGAACCGAATGGAATGTTCCGAGCGTAATTTCGCCTATCCGGTAACCGCGCGACTGCCTGAGCGATTGCTGCTGGACATTCGCTCTATTGCGGGCCTACGATAACTCCCGGATTTCCCTGTGGGGGGCGGCTCGAAGACGAACTCCCGCGCGCTCCCCGGCGCAGTTCACTTCTCCAACCGGGAGGTAAGCATGAAACTGGTCAAGAATGCAGCATGGGTCGGGCTGGTGCTGGCAGTTCTGCTTCCAACGGGATGCAGCAGGCACTCGACAAAAGAGGTCTATTATCTGATCGCATCGGACATGGCTCTGCCGTATTGGCAGACGGTGGCGGCGGGGTTTAACAAGGCCGCGGCACAGTACAAAGTGACCGCCAAGATAGCGGGCCCGGATGGGCACGATCCGCAGGCCGAGCAGGCGGCGCTGCACCAGGCGATCGCGGCCAAGCCAGCCGGAATTCTGATCTCGGTGGCCGACGCCGCACTGCTTGAGCCGGAGATTAACGCGGCGATCAGCGCCGGGATTCCGGTGATCACCGTGGACTCGGATGCGCCGGGAAGTCGAAGGCTCTACTTCATCGGGACCAACAATCGAGAGGCCGGGAGGCTGGGTGGGCAGCGCGTGATTCAGAAGCTGGGCGGGCGGGGCAATGTGGCGTTTTTCACGCTTGCCAGCCAGAGCAATACCAAGGAACGGCTGGAGGGTTATAAGGACATCTTTGCCACCCGGCCGGATATTCACATCGTTGAGGTGGTCGACATCCAGGGCGATGCGACCAAGGCCTTCGATTGGGCGCAGGTAGCGATGGCGCAGACCGGCCCCAAAAAGGTGGATGCGTTTATCAGCCTGGAATCGTCGTCGAGCAAGGCGCTGGCCGAGGTGGTCAAGCGGATGAACGCGACCGATCGCCTGGTGGTTGGCTGGGACTTGAATCCCGACACGCTGGACAAGATCAAGGCAGGGGAGATCGACTCGACGGTGGCGCAGAAGCCCTTCAGCATGGGCTATGTGGGACTGAAGGCGCTTGACGAGGTCTTCCACGCGCCGGCCAAGCAACTGAACAAGGACTTTGCCGCCGACTCGTTCTCGCCTTACCCGGTCTTTGTGGATACGGGCACCTCGCTGGTGCAGAAGGCCAACGTGGACCTCTACCTTGCCTCGCAGGAGGAGGGGACGAAGTAGGCGGGGGCTTGAGAGTAGGCGCAATGATGGCCAGACAAAACGGCGGCCTTTTCTGAGTGAAAAGGCCGCCGTTGTTGCGATGTGCAGAGGAATATTATTCGGGCTTGGTCTGCCCGGTGGCGCTTTCCTGCTTGGCCAGCTTGACGCGTGCGGTCTCTAGCTTCTTCTGCACCTTGGCCACTTCAGCAGGCTCGACATCGGCCTGAGCGGAGCGGGCAAACTGCGCGAGCGAAAGCTGCCACTGAGCCGCGGCCAGGCGAATGCGGCCGGTCTTCTCATAGAGGTCGCCCAGGTGGTCGTGGACGGTGGGGTCGGACTGATCGCGATCGACGGCCTGGCGGAGATTCTCCTCGGCCCGCTCGTAATCGCCCATCTTGAAGTAGGCCCAGCCCAGTGAATCGAGGAATGCGCCGTTCATCGGTTCGAGCGCAACGGCCTTGCGAATCATATCGAGAGCGTCATGGAGGCGCACGCCTCGATCGGCGAGCATGTAGCCGAGGTAGTTGAGCGTCATGGCGTTTGCGGGGTCCAACTCGAGCGCCTGTCGGAAGAGCTGCTCGGCAGGCTCAAAGTGCTTTTGCCGCTCGGCGAGTTCGCCTCTGAGGAAGTAGAGATAGATGCGGTCTTCCTTCTTGGTCGTTAGCGGGTCGGCCTTGCCGAAGGCCTCTTCCGCCTCTTTCCAGCGGTGCGCGCGGACGTTCATCTGGCCGAGCGCAAGCCAGATCTGACGATCCTCGGCGGTGTTGGCGAGCAGGCCTTTGGCCAGCGCCAGCCCTTCGTCGGTCTTGCCCAGATCGCCCAGTTCGCCGGCCAGCATCAGCTTGAGTTCACGTTTTTTGGGGTTGGCCTCGACGGCTTTGCGCGCCACTTCCACTGCCTTGTCAAACTGCTTGGCGTCGCGATACGCATCGACCTGGAACTGGTAGCCGCGCACGGCCGCTTCGCCGCCCATGTCGATCATCTTCTGGTAGGTGGCGATGGATTCAGCGGACTTGTTCTGTTCGTGATAGACGCCGCCGAGCCGCTCGAGGAAGATGCTGCGGTTGTTCTTTTCATCCTCTTTGTAGGCGCCGTTGGCGTGCGAGGTCAGGTCCACCATCTTTGTGTAGGTCTGCACGGCCTCGTCGAAGCGACCCAGCACGTCGAGCAGCAGGCCTTCGTTGTAGCCTGCCTCGAGATTTTCAGGCTCCTTGACGCGTGCTTTGCGAATGGTCGCCAGCGCATCCTCATACTTGCCCTGGCTGCGTTGAATCTCGCTGATGTGGACGAGCGCGCCGGTGTTCTCCGGGTCGGCGTCGGCCAACTGCTTGTATTGCTTGAGGGCTTCGTCGAACTGGTTGTCGTTGAGCAGGGCCTGGGCGAGTGCGTCGATCGTGTTGGCGTCTCCGGGCTCCATGTCGGCGGCGCGCTGGAAGGCTGCGATGGCATCCTTGCTGCGTTTCAACTGTGTGTAGGCTGCGCCCAGCGCATCTTCCATCTTGGGCGTCCGGTCGGTGACCGGGACGTCTTCGAGGACCTTGGCCTCATGCTCGATGTCGCCGCTCTCGGCATAGAGGCGGGCTAGATTCAACACCACTTCCTCTGAGTCGGGGTCAATCGATCGCGCGATCTTGAACTGCTCCTCGGCCTTGGGCGCCAGATGCTTGACGGTGTAAAGCTGGCCGAGGACCATGTGTTCCTCAACGCTGTTCGGTTCGAGCGCGACGATCTTTTCGAACTCGGCGATGGCCTGGTCCAGTACGTTGCCGGAGGTGGACGAGGCGTGCGTCGAGTTTTGCCCTTCGCTCAGTTGGCGTAGATAAATGCGCCCGAGCAGCTTATGGGCGTCAATGTCGTTGGGCGCGTTCTTGAGTAGCGCGCGGGCTGTGGTCTCTGCATCGCGCGGGTGGCCGGAGCGGAAGTAGAGATCCGCCAGGGCGTTGCTCAACTGCGCCGAAGCCGGATCGGCAGCCATCGCCAGCTTGTACTCTTCGATAGCGCGCGCAACCAGCTCGGGACGGCCCTGGGTGACGGCTTCCTCTTCGTAGGTGTTGGCCAGGGCAAGGTGATAGTAGGCCTGGGCGCGGTCGGGCACATTCGTAGCGTTGTCAGGCGTCTTGGCTGCATCCGCGGGAGCCAACTGGATCGGAGTCGCCATCGGCGCCTTGGCAGGGGCGGGGCTTGTCTGTGCCGGGGAGCCGGGAGCGGTTTGGGCGCTCAAGTGTTTGACAGGCAACAGAGATGCCACTGTGGCGAAGAGGAACCAAACGGGCAACACGCGGAGTTTTCTTGTCATCATCCTGGGGATTCCATTCCTTTTAGCCGGCCCTGCAAGCGGAAAATATCCAACCCTGGAGGGACAAAAGGCGGCGCAGGCAGCCGATAGAGGCAACTCTGCCTACTGTACAGACGATTTTAACCGCTATTTGTCTTGAAGTTCTTTGCGCAATGCAGGATTTTGCTCCCTGGTACCCAAACCGGGGCTGGGCCGCAGGGTTCAGGAGCTTGTAGATCGAGGTCTGGCAGTGCAGTGAATGGATGCCCCCAGGGCTATGGAATGCCGAGAATCTTATGGGTTTGCAGGCTCAATCGCCACTGCGGATGAGCCAGACAGTAGCGCAGGGCAAGCTCGGTGTTGGCTTTGCGCTCCGGGCCATCCATGGGTTGCAGGAAAAAATGCCGGAAGGAGAGCTGATCAAATTTCTCAGGCTCGGCTCCAGGCTGCGGATAAACCAGTTTCAGTTCGTCGCCGCTGTGCTGTACAAGATCGGCGCCGGCCTTGGGGCTGACGCAAAGCCAGTCGATGCTGGCCGACGCCGCGATCGTGCCGTTGGTCTCGACGGCAATCTGAAAACGGTGCTCATGCAGGGCGGCGATCAGGCTGGTATCCAGTTGCAGCAGAGGTTCGCCGCCGGTGCAGACTACGAAGCGCTGGGCCGGAGCCGCGCCTTGTTCTTTGGACTCTTCAGGCCATTTTGCTTTCACTGCTGCCGCCAGCTCCTCTGCCGAGGTGAACTTGCCTCCGCCTGCTCCGTCAACGCCCAGGAAATCCGTATCGCAAAAACGGCAGACTGCCGCGGCTCGATCGGCTTCACGCCCCGACCAGAGGTTGCATCCGGCAAAGCGGCAGAAGACCGCCGCGCGGCCAGCGTTGGCCCCCTCGCCCTGGAGCGTATAGAAGATCTCTTTGACGGCGTAGCTCATCGTGAGACTTGATCCTGTGTCTTCGCGTAGCTGAGCGGGTCTCCGATCCCATTCTCGCTGAAGCCTTTTTGCCGCAGCAGGCAGGAGTCGCACTGCCCGCACGGAGCACCCTCACGTGAAGGATCGTAGCAACTGCTAGTTAGCCCGTAGTCGACGCCCAACTCGATTCCCTTGGCGATGATCTGGGCCTTGGTTAGCGCAATAAGCGGAGTGTGAACCCTCAACGCCTGACGGCCTTCGACTCCGGCCTTGGTCGCGAGATTGGCCATCTTTTCAAAGGCCTCGATGAACTCCGGGCGGCAGTCGGGATAGCCGGAGTAGTCGAGCGCATTGACGCCGATGAAGATGTCGCTTGAACCAAGCACCTCGGCCCATGCCAGCGCAAAAGACAGAAAAATCGTGTTGCGCGCCGGGACATATGTGATGGGTATGCCGTGGCTCATCTGGTCGGAGTCGCGGCCTTTGGGAACGGCGATGTCGGCGGTGAGCGCCGAGCCGCCGAAGACCCGCAGATCGATGGCTGCAATACGATGATCCGCGACGCCGATGGCGGCAGAGACACGGCGGGCCGCGTCGAGTTCAACGATGTGCCGTTGGCCATAGCTGAACGAGAGCGCGTACAACTCATAGCCCTGGCTGCGGGCAATCGCCAGCACGGTAGCCGAGTCCAGACCGCCGCTCAACAGCACTACCGCGCGTTTTGGTTTGCTTTCCATGATTGGGTCCGATTGCATTTATTTCAAATCCCCGCCCTTGCCGATGTCGATCAGAGCAAGGGTGGCGTTGTTTTCGTCGATCATGGCTTCGTGGCAGTGCTTCAACAGGCCCTTGGCGTCGAGGATGAACTCGATGGCATCGCGCCCCGCGCCTTCGCCGCCGCAGTTCGAAGTTACATAATGCGCCTCGGCCTTCACCTGCTCTCGCGCGTTGGCCGTGGCCACGGCAAAGCCGCACTGGCGCATCACCGGCAGGTCGATCACGTCGTCGCCCACGTAGGCGATCTCGTCGAGCGTGACGCCTTCCTGCTCCATGATCTTGTGCACCGCCTGCATCTTGAAGGCCTGGCCCTGGTAGACGAATTCGAGCTTCAGGTCGCGGGCTCGCAGGGCAACTGTCTCTGAGATACGCTTAGTGATGATGCCCAGCTTCATGCCGCCCAGTCGCGCCAGCGTTACGCCCGCGCCGTCGTGGGCGCTATAGCCCTTGGCCTCGACCATCTTGCTGGAGATGCTGCCGTCGGGCGCGACGACCGGAACCGGAATGATCCAGATTTGTCCGTTGGTCAAAACGCCATCTACGTCGAAGAGAATGATCTTGATGCGCCGCGCGCGATCTTGTGCGGAGAGTGTCATAGGACGATTCTATCAATGCTGCGGCGAACGTGTTCTGACTGTAATAAGATGTTTCGATGGATCGGTCGCGGTGGGAATTGCCTCCCGAGATAGATGAACGGAAGCCGATAGAACTAAGGCAGCCTGCAGAACGACGGAAACCCGTGAGATTGCAGGATGTCATCTATGAGGCTCTGCACGCTTTTGGAAAACTACTTTGGGGCCTTGCCGTCGTAGCGTTCTTATTCGGCGGAGAGCTTCTGAATTCGTTTTTGCCCAAGCCATTTTTGCCTGGCCCAATTCTAGATGTCGTTTTGGCTGGGGCCTTCGGCCTCCTTGGCTTGCTCGTCAACATCCTTGCGGATCAGATCGAACCAGTCGAGGATGAAATCGAGGAAGGGGACGATAAGTCCACAATAGAGTGAATGGGACAACCATGTATTTCTGCCGTTTCTTTCCTGGCAGCTGGTCGCCTTGTCTTCATTCGCGCATTTTGCGGAAGATCGCGACGGACTCTTGCAATCTCCGTGCGGGGCATGTTAACTATTATGTCAATAATCTTTTGATTGCTACCTTGTAAGTAACTCCCGTAGCAATCGGACAGGACTAGGCCCGTGATCAAGATCGGCACCGCAATTCGCGCCCACCGGCTGCAAAAGGGACTCTCGCAAGGCGACATCGAAAAGAAGACTGGCCTGCTGCGCTGCTATCTGTCGCGTGTCGAGAACGGCCATACGGTGCCGTCGCTGGACACGCTGTCGAAGATTGCCCGCGCGCTCGATCTGCCGATTACGCAGTTTTTCGGCGACGAATCGCTAGGCCGGCAGGCCAGCCTGCAAAAGCTCTCCGACGAGGAACTACGCTTCCTGACTCAGATTCGCCGCTATTCGACGAATTTGAATGACAGTGACCGCAAACTGCTGTTGGCGATGGTTAAGAAGTTCGCCGCCACTGCAACGCGGTAGCGGCTATCCCGCCAGCGTGGCCAGATAGAAGCCGAAGAGCACCAGAATACCCACGACCATCACGGTGGCGGCGCGCCTGCGGAAGAGAAACTGTTCGCGCGGCGAGCCAAGCCGGGGCACCATCGGAGCGGCGAAGAGCAGGCCGCAGGTGAATCCGCCCAGGTGGGCCATATTGTCGATTTGCAGCCCGGAACCGATAGCGCGTGTGCCTGCGCTGATGGAAAATCCAATGACTAAATTGATGGCGGCAAAGTAGATTACCGACTTGCGCAGTTTATGCAGCTCAAGCGGCGGTACGGGCAGCCGGTGTGACTTGAGCAGGACAATCAGCGCACCGGCGATGCCGAAGACGGCTCCCGAAGCGCCTGCACCGACGGGAAAAACACGGGTGGGGTCCAAGGACAGCCCTGCGACATGGTGGCTCACCCATTCGGCGTGGTATCTTGCCCATTCTTTGTGGTACCAGAGCCAATTCACGCAAGTGGACAGCAGGTTGCCTGCCGCACCTGTGAGCAGGTAGACCGCCAGCACTCCTGCGGAGCCCATCAGCGGCTCGGCCAGCAATCCAAGATTCCACAGGCACCACATGTTGGTGGCCAGGTGGAGGATGCCCACATGGACGAACATCGCGGTAACGATTCTCACCCACTCGCCGCCAATCAGCACCGCGCCGGCGTTATCGGCCCTAAAAAACATCAGTTGGTCGGTGGTGGGACTCCAGATGCTGACCCCGCGCACCGCCATGAGCAGAAAGACCAGGCAATTGATGCCCAAAAGCACGTAGGTGGCCGGGGCGTAGGACCACGAGGGGCGCGGCCTGCGTACCGTTTGCTGCGGCGGACCTGAATCGGCCTCTGGAGACAGAATCTGTGGATCGGATGAGGGCGGGGAAGTTCCCATCCTTCAACTTTATCGCATCTTCAGCACTCTCGCAGGCCCAGACTGCTCAGCGCGGCCCGTTGGATGGCAAAGAGGTCAACTCGATCTACGAAAAAAGTGCCCCCGAGGGGGCACTTCTGAGGTGTTGCGGCTGCAGCGGGATGCCAGTCTGGAATGGAAGAGCCGATCAGAACTCTACTTCCGGAACTCCATCGCCCACCAACCCAAGCGACTGCATCCGCGTGAAGACGGCCTTCAGCAACGCGAAGAGGTTCTTCAACCGCTCAACGTCCTTGATCTTCCGGGCCAATTCGTAGGAACAGAGCATGCTGACGCCAGCCGGCAGTTTGCCGGTGAAGTCTTCAGGCGACTGGTGTTTGCTGATTTCGAAGTTGATTTGGGGTTGAAGCCCTATGAGTTGCTGAATGGCTGGATCGGAGAAGATCTGCCGGATTCTTTCAGGATCACTGCCCGTGATGGCGTATTTCTTGTCAAAGTCTGCCGACCCCGTGGGAATCGGCTTCTTGCCGAAGAGCGCCTTGAATTTGGCAGCAAGGTCGTTCTTTTGCACTGAGAATTGCAGATTTGTGGTGTTAAAAAAGGGCAGCTTCATGCAAGTTTTGGTGTGGACCGATGGGCTGTACCACGTTAGGACGTCCAGAGCCACCTTCCAGGGGCCAAGGGGGGAGATGACACGATGATCCTTGCCGTTTCGCAGGATGCCGGAGGGAACGACCTCCCCATTCGTCGACTCGGCATATTCTTGCCAGGTTACTTCTAAGCTCATGATTCCTCTCTCCCGCAAGTGGGGCAGTCAGCGCGTGCGTCAGCGAATTGCCCGAGGGCTTCCGCAGGGCGATTGTTACTGGACCTGGACGTGGTGTTTGTCTTCCAGGGCCTTGAGGTCGGAACGGAACTTTTCATCGGCTTTCATTGCGCCTTCAATTTTGGCCTTGGCTGACTGGCTGAGCGTCTCGTCCTGCTTTTCGATGGCCTCTACGATTTGCTTGGAGCCTTCTTCCATGTTCGCGAGGTTCGTGATGCAGCTTTGATGGAGATCCTGCACTTCCTTGGTTTCGGGCTTGATCGCTTCCATCTTGCCGTGGAATTCGTCGAGCATCGCAATGACCTCTTTGGTGTCTGCAAGATACTCTTCTTTGCTGGAGGCTTTGCCTGCGGCATCAAATTTTGCGCCGAGTTTTTCGCTGTAGGAGTTGTAAACGGGAACCGCGGTTTTGGTGTAAGTGGACAGGTCACCCTTAATGGCGTCGCAGCCCAAGAGCGAGGTGAAAGCAAGGGTGGCGCCAACAAATAGCGAGAGCGTAGATTTTTTCACGAGGGTCTCCAAAGACAGTGATAGGAATTTATATAGCATCCTACGGAAGTTTCAGAAATAAAGTCAAGTGGACTGAACGGGGTAAGTGAGGCGTGGGCTGGCCAGACGGCAAAATGGGTCTCATCTGGATTGCAAATGGCATTCACGACTTCTTCAATTCGCTGGGATTGCTGATGCGCTCTACGATGTACTCTGGTGTTTGGAGTTCGCGGGGGCGACAGTCGGCAGTGCCGGATGCGAAAGCTCTCAAATCCCAGACGCGAAAGCTCTCAAATCAAGGAGTGGATCAGTGAGTGCAGAGAAGCGGATTCGGCGGGCGTTGCTCAGTGTGACCGACAAGACACGGCTGGTAGAGTTTGCCCAGACGCTGGCGAGCTATGGCGTGGAACTGGTTTCGACTGGCGGAACAGCGCGGGCGCTACGCGAGGCCGGCCTCGCCGTTAAAGACATCAGCGAACTCACCGGCTTTCCTGAGATGCTCGACGGCCGCGTCAAGACCCTGCACCCCAAGGTTCACGGCGGGCTGCTCTACATTCGCGGCAACGCCGAGCATGAGGCCGCGGTGGCCGCGCACGGCATCGAGCCCATCGACATGGTTGTGGTGAATCTCTATGCCTTTGAGAAGACGGCCGCTCAACCTGGCGTCGCATTTGGTCATTTGATCGAGAATATCGACATCGGCGGCCCGTCGATGGTCCGCTCGGCGGCCAAGAACTTCGAGGATGTGGCGATCGTTACGCGTGCGGCCGATTACTCAGCCCTGATCGAAGAATTGAAGAGCGCCAACGGCGCTTTGAGCCGCGCAACCCGCTGGCGGCTGGCCAAGCAGGCCTTCGCGCTTACAGCGGCCTACGACACGGCCATTGCCAATACGCTGGACAAGGTCTCTGAAGTGCCGGAGCCTTCGTCGCCAGCGAAGTCCGATACGGCGAGCTTGCCTGAGACGCTGCGCATCAACCTCCCACTGGCGCAATCCCTCCGCTACGGCGAAAATCCCCACCAGCGCGCCGCACTCTATGCGGACGGCTCGGGGCAGGGAATTGCAGGTGCCGAGCAGTTGCAGGGCAAGGAACTCAGCTTCAACAACCTCGTCGACCTCGATGCATGCTGGGAGCTGGCGCAGGAGTTCGACGAGCCCGCGGTCATCATCGTCAAGCACACCAATCCCTGCGGCGCGGCCACGGGCGCAACAGTTCTCGAAGCCTACCAAAAGGCCTACGCATGCGACCCGGTCTCGGCCTACGGCGGAGTGATCGGCATCAATCGCGAAGTGGACGCCGAAGCCGCTGACGTGATCGCCAAGCTTTTTGTCGAGGCCATTGCCGCGCCCAGCTTCACCGCCGAGGCCCGCGAACGCTTCGCCGCCAAGAAGAATCTGCGCCTGGTCGAGGTCCACGCCGCGCAGCCCAAGCCCGTCGTCAAGCATGTTTCGGGCGGCTTGCTCTTGCAGGACGCCGATACCGGCCATGTCGCCGCCGCCGAACTCAAGGTCGTCACCCAGCGCCAGCCTTCAGCCGAGGAACTGCGCAGCCTGCTCTTCGCATGGCGCGTCTGCAAGCATGTCAAGTCGAATGCCATCGTCTACGCCAAAGACGGCCAGACTCTAGGCGTCGGCGCCGGTCAGATGAGCCGCGTGGACTCCGCCCGTTTTGGCGCGATGAAGGCAGCGCTGCCGCTCAAGGATTGCGTTGCGGCCTCCGACGCGTTTTTCCCGTTCCCCGACGGTCTTGAAGCCGTAGCGCAAGCCGGAGCCACCGCCGTCATCCAGCCCGGAGGTTCCGTGAGAGACCCCGAAGTGATCGCCGCCGCCGACAAGCTGGGCATAGCCATGGTCTTCTCCGGCATCCGCCACTTCCGCCATTGACCACCTGCGGTGGGGCAGCCGCCTTCGGCACGTCCCGCGCCAGTGAAAAGGCGCGGGATCATGCTCAGTCCTAAGATCCGGACCTGGGGCACCTCAAACGACGTGGGCTTCTTCGTTTCATTCGGAACGAAGGTTCATCGTCTCCCACAGAATCGAGATGTGGGGCACCCGCCTGCGGTGGGGCCACTGCTCGCTCTTCGCTCGCTGAGGGTTCTTGGCCTCCGCTATTGAATAAAAGGAGCGATTCAAGGATGGGGCACCTTCAGCTTATGGTTCAACCCAGTGTGCCACCTGCCAGCGTCGTCTAGTTCTTTATTGGGGAGACATAGAAGCTCCGTGCCCCATCCTTTCCGCTTTTTTCTGCGGAAAGGGTGGGAAGCCACGAACCTCATCGATTCCACCGCGCAATCCCCGGCGTGGCCCCAAACAGTTGCACCCACTCGTTATCTCCGCCGGTAATATGCCTCTTTTCACCCAACTTTAGTAAACTCAACCCCAGAATGTATCTTTCTCTCCTTACCATTCCCCGTTCTGCAGTTCGTCTCTCCGCGCTGGCCGTTGCCGCGCTGGCTGGCGCTTCTCTTGTCTCTTCAGCCCAGGGCACACATCTCTGGAACCAGTCGCGTCTCGAGGAGTTTGAAAAAGGCACGCCGCAAGGAGTTGCGCTCACGAGCGACGGGCATCTGCGCGAAGGGCCTGGCCTGACCGAAGTGCTCACCACGCCGTCGACGACCGTCTGGTCGGTTGCTGCGGACAGAGTCGGCACGGCCTACGTTGGAACGGCCTCGCCTGCGACTGTGCTGCGTACGGGAGGTAGACAAGGCGACAAACCGTTTACTCTCTTTGAGACCAAAGACCTGACCGTGCAGGTGGTCCGCATCGGACCGGATGGCGCGCTCTACGCGGCCACGCTGCCCAGCGGCAAGGTCTATCGGCTCAAGCCCGATGCAACCGCCAAACAGAACGACGCCAGCGCCACGGTCGTCTTCGATGCGGCTCTATTTGATGGCGCAATCGCTCCTGGCGGCAAAACGGCCAGCGACAAGGCCGACGCAAAGGCGCACTACATCTGGGAAATGACCTTTGACTCAGCGGGCCGCCTCTACATTGCTACCGGCGGGCCGGGAGCGGTCTACCGAGTCGATGTCGCCAAGCCCGGCACAAAGCCTGAACTCTTCTTCAAGAGCGACGAGACCCACATTCGTTCGCTTGCCTGGGACGCGAAGAGCAACCTGATCGCAGGCTCCGATGGCTCTGGTCTCGTCTATCGCATCAGTCCTGAAGGTAAAGGTTACGTGCTCTTCGATGCGCCGCGGCGTGAGATCACCTCGCTCGCCGTATCCGCGAACGGAACGATCTACGCGGCCAGCGTGGGCGACAAGAGCCGCAATCCGCTGCCGCCGCTGCCTGTGCAAGGGATGGGCTCGGTCAGCTTTACGATTGTCCAGCCGGGTTCGCTGCAAGCGGCCAACACGAGCGCTTCGGTGCCGGAAGGCAGCGAGATCTATGCCCTGACGGAAGGCCAGGCGCCGCGCAAGCTCTGGGCAGGCAAGGATGAGGTTGTCTACGCTCTGGCCTCGCAGACCGATGGACTGCTTGTACTCACCGGCAACCGCGGACGCGTCTTCAAGATCGCCGCCGACGGCAGTTATGCCGACATTGCCCATTTGCAGGCGCAGCAGGGCTTGAGCCTCGCCGTCGGGCAAGGTGCGGTCGGCATTCTCATCGGCACGGGCAACACCGGCAAGCTCTGCCGGCTGGCTGCGAGTGCAGAGAAGCATGAATTCGCGAGCGATGTGCTGGACGCCGGGGCAGCGGCGCGCTTTGGACGCGTCGAGGTCGAGCCGGGTTCGGCCAACTATGAACTGCTCACGCGCACAGGCAACGTCGAACAACCTGTGCGTGGCTGGTCTGAATGGCTGCCACTTAAGGACGGCGCTGTGGCCTCGCCCGCCGGCCGCTATCTGCAATGGAAGGCCGTGCTCCACGCAAAAGGTTCAATTGGATCTGTCGGCGTTAACTATCTGCCCGTCAACGCCGCTCCGGTGGTGGACGATCTGGTGGTGGTGCCAGGCGCGCGTGTGAATCCGCTGACTCTGGCGCAGAGCCAGCAGGCTATGGTCAACGTTGCCTTTCCCGTCTCCAGCCAGAATGCAGTGGTGAGCTTCGACGCTGGTTCCGCGTCTCCGTTACAGGCTGCCAAGGATCGCACCGCCGTCACCGTTCGCTGGGCTGCGCACGACGACAACGGAGACGAACTGAACTATTCGCTCTTTCTCCGCGGCGACGGCGAGAGCGTGTGGAGGCAGCTCAAGGCCGACGTTACGGACAAGGCTTACAGCTTTGACGCCGCATTGATTCCCGATGGCGGCTACCAGATCAAGGTTGTTGCGAGCGATGCGCCCTCGCACACGCCGTCTGAAGCTCTTACAGCCGAAAAGGTCAGCGAGCGTTTTGAGGTGGACACTACGCCGCCAGTCCTGAGCGGGTTAACGGCTAGCGCAGAGCCGCTCACTTGTGCGGGATTAGGATGCTTGGGGAAGATTCATGTGATCTTCGATGCTGAAGATGCCTTCTCTCCCATCGCACGCGCGGAGTACTCGCTCGACGCAGGCCCATGGCAGTACATCGAGCCGGTTGGCGGGCTCTCGGATTCGAAGCGCGAGCACTATGATGTTCATATCTCCTTGCCTGCTCAAACCAAGCCGGGCGAACACCTGATCGCTGTCCGCGCGTATGATCGGCACGACAATGTTGGCGCAGCCAAGACGATCATTCCCGCCTCGGAGAAATAGCTCACAGCGGTAACGGTTGAAGACAAGCAGGCGCAATGCGATTTGAACTGTATGTGGCGGCGCGGTACCTCAAGGCCAAGCGGCGGCAAGCCGTGGTGGGTGTGGTCACCGCGATCTCCGTTGCCGGAGTGGCCGCCGGAGTGGCCGCGCTCATCATCGCGCTGGCCATCACCAACGGCATGAGGCGCGACCTGCAAGACAGGCTGCTCGGAGCCTCGGCCCATGTGGATCTGATGCGGGTTCAGTCGGATGGCATTCGCGATTGGCGGCCTCTGCTTGAACGCCTGCGCCGCGTGCCGCATGTGACCGCCGCCGCACCGGGTATCTATGGACAGGTGCTGGTTTCGCGAGGGCCACGGGCCGGCTTTGCACTCATCAAAGGCATTCTTCCGGTGCAAGAGCGAACGGTGAGCAGCCTGCTCGACACCATCACCTCCGGCTCGGCCAAGGATCTCGATCCTGAAGCGCCGGGCCGCGATGCGCAACTGTTTCCCGGTCAGGGCTCCGTCAACGCGCCCTACCCGCCTCTGGTCCTCGGCAAAGACCTTGCAGAGACCATCGGCGCGCAGGTGGGCGACAGCGTACTCGTCACCAGCCCCCAGGGCGAGTTGACGCCGCTCGGACTTGCGCCCAAGTATCAACGCTTCCGCGTCGCCGCCATCTACCAGTCTGGCTTTTATCAGTACGATGCGGCGATGGCCTTCATGCGCCTCAGTGACGCGCAGAGCCTCTTCAGCGAGCCTGACCTGCTCTCGGTTGTTAGCTTCAAGGTGGACGATATGTACCGCGCTCCCCAGATCGGCAAGGCGATCGAAGAGGCCGCAGGTAAAGGCTTCATGACCACCAACTGGATGGAGGTGAACCGCGAACTCTTCCGTGCTCTCAAACTCGAACAGGTGGTCACCTTCATCGTCATCGCACTGATCGTTATTGTCGCCGCGCTCAACATTCTCATTGCCCTCACTATGATGGTGATGGAGAAGACGCGCGACATCGCCGTGATGATGAGCTTTGGCGTCGAGCCGGCGCAGGTTCGCCGCATCTTTTTGCTGCAAGGCCTGCTGATCAGCATCATCGGCACCATCATTGGCCTGGCGCTTGGCTATCTCGCCGCCTGGGCCGGCGGACACTATCACTTCATCCATCTCTCGGCCGAGGTGTACTCGATCGACACACTGCCTTTTGCGCCGCGGCTGATCGATGGTTTGATTGTGGCGGTGGTCTCGATCGGCATGTCCGTGCTGGCCACGCTTTATCCGTCGTCGGCTGCAGCGGGCGTGCTGCCGGCCGAGGCGCTGCGGTACGAATAACACACGCATAAGTGTGGCTTCCAATTGAACCACCATTCATTTGTCGTCGAAAGGTGCTGGAATTTCAATGCATGATCCGGGCGGAAAAGTCAGGCTCGCACTTTCTGGCGATGTGATAAGCTGGGCCGAATTTGGCGGTAAGAATCACGAATATCGATATGCTCTGCGGCGTGTGTGGGACGATGCACTCGGCTCCGTTCTTTTTGTGATGATGAACCCAAGCACGGCTGATCCGTTCGTGGACGATCCGACGGTGGCAAAATGCCAACGCTACGCGCGGGCCTGGGGATATGGCACGCTCTGGGTGGGCAACACCTTTGCTTATCGTGCGACAAATCAAAAGCAGTTACTGCAGGTGGCCGACCCGGTTGGGCCAGCGAACGACGAGTGGCTGATCAAGATGGCCGAGCAGGCGGGAATCATTGTGCTGGCTTACGGAAAGCCGCATGATCACCTGCGTCAGCGTGGTCGAGATGTGGCAGGACTGCTGCGCCGCGCAGGACATCAGTTACATGTGCTCAAGCTCTGCATTGATGGCACACCGTCGCATCCTCTGTATTTGAAGGGAAATCTGAAGCCGACCTTGCTTGTTTAGAGCCTGTTGTGCGGCGATCCTGTTCAGTGCATTCTGAGGATCTTTTGACAATGTGACACATTTTGTGCCACATTATGTCTATGCCGAGCGTCAATCTCCGTCAACTTCGCGATACCCGCCAACTGCTGGCCTGGCTTGATGCCGGTGAGGTTGTGGAACTGCGCAAGCGCAACCAGGTCGTGGCCAGAATCGTTCCAGAGTCGCCAAAGATTCAGCCCGTCGAGTGGCCGGACTTCGCCGCTCGACGCAAAGCGATCTTCGGCGACCGCGTGATTCCTGCCGTGGAAATCTTGATTGAGGAGAGGAATAGCCGCTACTGATGATCTACGCGGATTCAAGCCTCCTGGTCTCCAGCTACGTCGATGATGTGCACTCTTCCGAAGCAGACCGCCGCATGAGCACGGCGCCCTCTGTGTGGATTACTCCTCTCAACCGATCCGAGATTGCTCACGCAATCCATCAATGTGTTTTCCGCGGAAAGTTGTCTCTGCCCGATGCACGGCGAGTTTGGGGCGACTTTGAAAGAGATTGCACACAGGGAATCTGGATTCCGGTCAACTTTCCGGAACGGACCTGGGAGACAAGTATCGATCTCGCTCGACGTCACGGTGCGACTCTCGGCATTCGCACACTGGACTCGTTGCATGTTGCCTGCGCTCTGGAGTTGAAGGCAGAAAAGTTCTGGACCTTTGATGAGCGGCAGGCCCGGCTGGCTGAGACGGCCGGACTCGATACGAATCCCTAATCGCGAAGCCGTGCAACCGGAGCTGCGGCGTCGAATCACGTGCATTGCGAATCAACGGCCTCTCGCACGCATTGTCCGGTTTTTGATAACCTAATAGAAATGAGACATCCTATCCCGGCTCGCTTATTTAAACCATCTCGGATACTGGCTGGTTGATGGGCGAACTTCTCCAACTGCTCCGCCGGAATCGCAACTATCGCTACACATGGGCTGGCCAGATCGTCAGCGAGATCGGCGACAACTTCAACAACATTGCCGTCTTTGCGTTGGCGATGGAGTTGACACACTCCGGCATGGTTGTTACCGGCGTGCTGCTGGCGCGCGCCATTCCGGCCATCACCATGGGTTCGCTCGCAGGCGTGCTGCTCGATCGCTTCGACCGCAAGCGGATCATGATCGCCAGCGACCTGATTCGCGCCTTTGTCGCTCTGGGCTTCATCTTTTCCGTCATCACACACAGCGTATGGGTGCTCTATGTATTCAGTGCGCTTCTGATGGCCGCATCGCCCTTTTTCACTGCGGGGCGCTCGGCGATCCTGCCCACGATCGTCAGTTCCGAAGAGATTCACACCGCAAACTCGCTGACACAAACGACGCAGTGGATGACGCTGACGATTGGGACTTTTCTAGGCGCCACAGTGATCGCCATTGGATACAAATGGGCCTTCATCTTCAACGCACTTTCGTTTATTTTTTCAGCATGGTGCATCTGGCATTTGCGCGCACCGAATGCTGCAGGCTTTCGCGCTCCGCGCAAGGTTCGGACCGACGACGAGATCCACCCACTGCGCGAGTTTCGAGAAGGCCTGCGCTACATGCGCTCAGTGCCGCTGGTCTTCGGCATCGTGCTGCTTTCGGTTGGATGGGCCTCGGGTGGCGGCGCCGCGCAGATCCTCTTCACTCTCTTCGGCGAAAAGGTTTTCAACCGGGGAGCCGGTGGGATCGGCGTGATCTGGGGGTGCGCGGGCCTGGGACTGCTCTCTGGCGGCTTCATCGGCAACTGGCTCGGCAAGCGGCTCACCTTCAACGGCTACAAGCTGGTCATCTTCATCGACTTTGTGGTGCATGGCCTGACCTATGTGCTGTTTGCGCGCGAGCAGCGCTTTGAGCTTGCGCTGGTGTTCATTCTCATCTCGCGTTGCGCCATCGCCATCAACTCGGTCCTCAACTACTCGTATCTTTTGCGCACGGTCCCTAACCGTTTTCGCGGGCGCATCTTCGCCACCATCGACACGTTCACATGGTCGATGATGATGGTTTCCATGATCGGGGCAGGCATCGCTTCGATGCACTATAGCCCGCAATTGATTGGCACGGTCGCGGGGATTGTGAGTTCCACGACTGCAATTTTCTGGGGATGGGCCAACTGGACTGGACGCCTGCCGCTTCCGCCGCTCGCTGCAGGCGAGCAACCCAAGCCGGAGGCTCATGCGGATCTGGCGATCTGAGGGCTCGTTTCTATTGCGGCGTGATGATTCCGCCCAGCGCGTGACGCCGCGGCAGCACGATGCCGCGATGATCGACCACTTGCGGTTGGGCCGAGGCTGGAAGATCCTCGACAGGAAGCGTCGCCCGTTCGACCAACGCCCCACCGCAGGCCGGACACCAGTCCGCCAGGGTCTCTTTGGCGATGACCGCGCGGCAATTGCTGCAAATCCGTTCCATACCCAGAAGCATATCGGATCTCGGTCACCCCGATCCAACAAAGTATGCGCCGCAGGCAGATGGCCGCACCGCAGGTGCCCGGTACACTAGAGATATGCACCCTCCTGTCCGCCTGGTGGCGATCGATGTCGATGGTACGCTGCTTCCTGGCTATGCGAAGGGGGTGACTGCGCGCGCGGCGCGGGCGCTCAAGGCTGCCCAGGAGGCAGGCATTACGGTGGCCCTCGCAACCGGCCGCCGAACTGCGTACACGGCGCCACTGCTCGAAGGCTTGGGCCTTCGAACGGATATGCCTCTCATTACGTCTAATGGAGCAGTGGTTCGGACTCTGGGCGGCGAGACCATCGACCGATCCCAGATGGAGTCCCGCGTGGCGCGGGGGTTGTGCAAGCTGCTTCGCCCTTTCGGTGCTGTGGTCTTTACCTTTGATCGGCCGGGCCGCGGCGATCTGGTGCTCGAAGATTTCGCTCAGGTGGATGGACGGATATCCCTGTGGGTCGAAGCCAATCGCAACGCCATCGAGGTGGTCAAGCCGCTGGAGAATGCGCTGTTGGACGGCCAAGATCCGATTCAGGGCATGGTGACGGGCAGCCTGCACCAAATGTGCAAGGCCGAGGAGGCGATCAAGGCGAGCGAATGGTCCGGCAGTTGCGAGTGTGTGCGCACCGCCTATCCGGGCCGCGATCTTTCAATTCTGGACCTGTTGCCGCCGGGAGTTTCGAAGGGCTGGGCACTGGAACGGCTGGCAGCCCGGCTGGGTGTCGACCGCAAGGAAACGATGGCCATCGGCGACAACTGGAACGATGTGGATATGCTCGAATGGGCCGGCCAGGGCGTGATCATGGGCAATGCCGACCTGGAGTTGCGTACGATGGCCAAAACGCGCGGCTGGAAGCAGGCTCCGCCGAACGACCAGGACGGGGTGGCCGTTGTGCTGGAGCAAGTGCTGGCCAGGCGCGCTTCTGCTAAAGTGTGATCGGAAGGCAAGATTGGACGCGGAAGTGAGAATGCGCGCGAGACTCATCATGACGGCGGTGGCGCTGGCGGCTCTAGCCCCGGCGGCGCAGGCTGCGGAGCGCGTGACCCTCAGTAATGGATTTGAGATTGTCTGCCATCACCACATTCAGGTGCAAAATCAGATCCGGCTCTATCTGAGCGCGGGTGAAGACAACTACATCGATCGCCTCCCAGAAGACATTGCGAGCGTTGAGAAGGTCCCCGATCCTCCTGCGCAGACTGTGTTGAAGAGGCAGGCTCCCACTGCCGTGCCACAGGCCAATGCAGACGGAAGGCTCTCCGCGGCGGATCTGGGCGAGATGCTGACCAAAGCCAGCAATGAGCACAACGTTGACGTGGATCTGCTGGCCAGCCTGGTGAAGGCAGAGAGCGGCGGCAACCCGCACGCCGTGAGCCGTACCGGAGCACGCGGACTGATGCAACTGATGCCTGCCACAGCCAAAGGCCTGGGCGTCGAAGACAGCTTCAAGCCGGACGAAAACGTGCGCGGCGGATCGAGCTATCTGAATGCGCTTCTGATTCAATATCACGACAATCTTGCGCTGGCGCTGGCGGCCTACAATGCCGGCCCGGCGGCGGTGGCGAAGTATCACGGCATTCCGCCCTATCACGAGACGCAGGCCTACGTGGCGCGGGTGATTCACGAGTTCAACCGCCGCGTGCTGGCCCGCGAGGCGGCGGAGAAGCGGGCAGCCGCTCAGAGCCGCGCGGCAGTTGCATCAACCTCCGATGAAAAGGGAACTCGCCAGGGTTCCACGCGCAGTTCCAGGTGAGAAACTAGATTTTGGAGATTCTTGCAGCCTCTGGAACGGAGCGGTTTTGAAGAAAAAGCAATTGATCCTTGGTTTGATTGTGCTGGTGGCGCTCATCGCGCTGGTGGTTTGGGGACGCGACAGAATTCACTTCGACTTTGCCGTCTTCCGCGCGCAACTGGCAACGGCTGACTGGCGCAAGATCGGCATCGCCTTCCTCTGCATCTATGTGGGCTACATCTTCCGTTCGGTTCGCTGGGCGCTGCTGCTGCGCCACAACAAAAAAGTCGGGCTGCTCTCGCTCTTGGGAACGCAGGTGATCGGCTTTACGGCGGTCGCGCTGATCGGGCGCATTGCCGACCCGGTTCGGCCTTATCTCGTCTCGAAAAAAACGGGCCTGCCGATCAGCAACCAGGTTGCGGTGTATATCGTCGAGAGGCTCTTTGACTTCGGCTCAATGGCGGTGATCTTCTCCGTTGCCATGCTATGGATCCCAGACGCTGAGATTGTGAAGGCAACATCCCACGGCGGGGCTCTCACGGTGATGATGGCTCATCTGCCGGTCAACGCAGCCTTGATTGCACGCTACGGAGGGCTGCTGATTACACTGATGGCCGCACTGTTTTTGGCTGCCGTGCGCCTGGGCGCTGAGCCGGTGGCCACCTTCTTTGAGCGCACCCTCGGCCTGGTGTCGAAGAAGATGGGCCTTGCCTTCGGAGCAAAGATCAGGACATTTCGCACGGGCCTCGATACGATCCGCTCGATCTCCGACTTCTGCATCGCTGCGTCGATCTCCCTGGGGATGTGGGTGCTGATCTCTCTGGCCTATCTGGAGACGATTCAGGCCTTCACGGCCAGCCCGGAGCTGGCGACACTCACTCCATCGAAATGCGTTTTACTGATGACCGCAAGCGGCGGGGCGAGCATCTTCCAGTTGCCGATTCTGGGCTGGTTTTCGCAGATTGGGATTGTGGCCGCAGCGCTGCATGGATTCTTTGGCGCGGCATGGGAACCGGCCACTGCCTGCGCCACCACGCTGCTGGCGATGAGCTTCCTGGGCATCGTTCCCATCGGCCTGATCTGGTCGCGGATCGAACACGTCAACCTGCGCAAGGTGGCCGCCGAAAGCGAGCACGCAGAAGAGACGCCGGTTGTGGATGAGCCTGTTGGCTGAGTCCTGGTCTCATAACGCTTGCCGTTCTTAACGAAGTGCGTTATGATATGGGTGTGATCAGGAGCTTCGCGGACGCCGATACGGAGCGATTATGGGACACCGGAAAGAGCCGGCGCATCCCCGCCAATCTTCGTTCCTCGGCGCTGAAGAAGCTATTCATTTTGCGTCGCGCATCGATATTGCAGGACTTGACAGCTCCTCCCGGCAACCGCCTGGAAGCACTCAGTGGTGACCGTAAAGGCCAGCACAGCATTCGCATCAACGATCAATTCCGGATTTGCTTCGTTTGGGCTGGCGGAGATGCATACGACGTTGAAATTGTCGATTATCACTAGGAGACACCATGGAAAAGATTCCGTTTGGCTACTCAATCCATCCAGGCGATATTCTCAAGACGGAGTTCATGGAGCCGCTCGGCCTGTCGAGCTACCGGTTGGCCAAAGAGCTGCACGTCTCCGCACCGCGGGTCAATGATATTGTCCTGGGCAAACGTTCAATCACTGCGGATACCGCCATGCGGCTCAGTACCTATTTCGGTTGCTCCCCAGGATTCTGGCTCGGCCTGCAGATGGATCACGATCTGTGGGTCGCAGCGAAAAACAAATCTCTCGCCAAGGTCAAGCCAAGGGCGCAGGCGGCGTAGCTTCCGGTGTTGATGCATCTGCCGGCTTTCCAGTTGCAAGTGCTGTCTGAGTGAAACGGATGCTCTCCGGGCCCACGGCCCCGCCCGTCATGATCATGCTCATTGCCTGTTCCATGGTCAGGTCGGTGTCTGTAACTCTCTGAATGGGCAGGATCTGCAAGAAGGCCGATGTCGGGTTGATCGCGTTGGGTAGCAGCACCGAGGCCAGCAGCTCGCCGGTCGTCGAGTCGGTCATGGTGCGGGTCAGGAAGCCGATGGATTTCTGTCCGGGGATGGGGAAGTCCACCAATACAACGCGCTGGCTGGATTCCTTTTTGGCCATCATGGTGTCCAGCAGTTGGCGCACGGATGTGTAGATTTTGGCGACGACGGGCAGCCGCTCCAGCGTGGCCTCGAAGAGCTCGAAGGCCTGGCGGCCTATCACCAGGCTGGTAACCCGTCCGACCACCCAAAGCACGACCAGGGTCAGCAGCACGGCAAGAATCGATTGCATCCACGGCTGGCCAAGCCACCGTTCGGGGAAGATCGACGCAAGAAACTGCACCACCGGCAGGCCGGCCTTGGCGAGGGATCCCAAAAGGAAGCTGAAGATCAGATAGGTGACGAACAGCGGCCCAATGGTGATGATGCCAGCCAGAATGTTGCGTTGCAGGCTGCGCAGGGGGCGGGCAAGAACTCGATTCACGTGCTTCTCCTGTGGATGAGGATACCCGAACCGGCCAGCCCGCGGCTGTGAACAACCGCGAAGGGCTGCTCTATCAGGCGCGGCCTATATAGTTGGGAAGAAGGCAGGCCGAGTCCATGAGCGATTCATCCATTCCACCGCAGGGGCGCGTTCCGGTCGGCTCGTCTGGTTTGCGCGCGTCCAGGCGGCCCGCTACAGGATTATCGAGCGTGCTGCGCCGATCGCTTCCGCATCTGCTGCGGCTACTGCCCCTGCTTGACGGCAATGTGGGCTCCGCGGTTTCGAATCTCATCAGCCCGCCCCCTCCGCCGCTTCCTCCTCCCCCGCCGGTCAACCTCGGCCCCATTAAGGACGGCCTGGCTGCGCTTAAGGCCGAGTCGGGGGATCTGCGCGCCCAGATCTTGGAGCAGAATGCATCTCTTGAGCGAATTGAGGCGCGATTGGCGCGGATCGAAAAGGCTGCCGGCAGCAATGCAATTGCCCAGCAGGATCTACTGAAAGAGCTGAAGGCGGTGGACGGAAGACTCGATGAACTCAAGGCTGCGGGGCACCGGTCGAAGAGGTTCGCGATTGCTGCTCTGGTGCTGTTAGGAGTTACCGTCCTGCTCAATATTTTGTTGCTTTGTCTCCGCCGGGTTTGAGTGAGAGCATTCCAATCGACTGCATGGATTTGGCTGCAAAATCGACCATTTTCTGACAATTTTTGCGGGAAGATTGTAGAGTGAATTCCTCTAAAATGAGAGAGTATTCATGAGGTTTACTTAGTTTTCACTTATATAAATACTAGTTTGAGATTGCCTGCAACCTTTTCCAAAGTCTGTGATGAGAGATATTGCCAGTGGCATTTTCAGGGGGCTACTATTTGCACTAGTTCATCCGGGATAGTTCGACTCCCCCCGGTCTCATTTACTCTATGCAGGCGTTCTCAAGTTCACAGAGCTTTACCAACGAGTGGCGCTTTCCGGCGCACGCAGACGGAGTGTCTCTTTATGGCGTGGTATGCCTACTGCATTGGTGAGAAGTTAGCATTTCCTGAATTAGCCCGGCATCGTAAACCCATTCCGATGGAATCAGTTCTCGGAGTCAGTGGCAACCAGGTTTTTGTATATCCAGCCAGTGACCTCGCGGTGATTGTCAGCGAGCACAATGCGCAGGAACCTCTTAACCAGAGGTCCGGTGTGGATCACGCCCGGGTGATCGCCGACTGCTTTCAGCAATCGACTGTGCTGCCTTTCCGCTTTGGAACCGTCTTCAATGACGACGAGAGCCTGCGTAAGTCGATCCGCTCCAACCAGCGCCAGTTCCTGGGCAACATCGAGAAGCTGCGCGGCAAGACCGAGATGCACCTGAAGGTTTTCGTCGACGACTGCGCCAGCCACGCTGCCGACAAGCATGCGCCGGTGGAGGCCCAGGGCCGCGAGTACTTCACCAGCCTGCGCGAGAACGCCGGCCGGCAGCGCGAGCGCCAGACCCGCGCGCGCGCGGTCAGCTTCCAGATGCATAGGCTCTTCATGCCCCTCGATGAAGAGGTGAGCTGCCGGCTGACCGAGAGCGGCAAGATGATGCTGGACATTGCGCACCTGATCGACCGCAAGTGCGTGGAGCGCTACCTGAACAAGTTCTCGACCACCAGTGCCTTGATGCGGCAGTACCAGATGCAGCTCTCCGGCCCCTGGCCGCCGTACCACTTCGTTCACCGTCTCACCCGCGGACCACATGTCCAGCCGCAGCAGCAGGGGGTTGCACCGGTCCCTGCGCCTCTGCCGGCTGCTCTCCAAGCGCCGCTCATTCAAGAGGCGGTTTCTGTGCTGGCCTGAGCAGGCTGGCGGATTAACTCAAGTGGCATGACGCCCCGGCAATGGCCGGGGCGTCGCACGTTCGGAGGGGTTTTCTCAGGCTCAAACGGGAAGAGGCCATTCCGCGGCGCGGAATGGCCTCTTGATCGATGTGGTTAGTCTGGGCGCTGCCTGGCCGTGTCTATTTGAACGAGGCGATTGCGCTTGCCTCATCGTCCTTGATGTCAAAGACGGTATAGAGCTTGGTCAACTGCAGCAGATCGTGGACTTTCTTGGTCAGATTCAGCAGCTTCACGTCGGCCTGCTGATTCTTGGCTGTGGTAAAGGCGCTCACCAGCTCGCCCAAACCAGAGCTATCGATGTAGTTAACTTCTCCCATGTTCAGCAGAACGTTTTTCACGCCCTTGCTGATCAGGCCGCGAATGGCATCGCGCAACTGCACACTGCCCTCGCCCAATGTGATTCGCCCGCTAAGGTCCAGCACGGTTACTCCGTCCACTTCACGGGTTGCAATTGTCAGCGCCACAGGTATTCCTCCTCGTTGGTATTGCAATTATAGTACGTTGGCGGCAGGAAACGCATACCCCCGCTGGCCCCTGCGCAAAAATTTACCTCTATCTGCAGCTAGCCCGCACGCCGGTGTTCTAGGCTCTTCCCGCGGTCGGCGACAGGCGTTTGACCAGCGTCAACTCCGTCCCCGGATGCAATTGTCGAAAGTGTACCTCATCCATAAACGATCGGATAAGAAAGATGCCGCGGCCTGTGCCGCGCAGCAGATTTTCTGGGGCCAGCGGGTCGGGCAGGCATTCGGGGTTCAGCCCCTTGCCCTGGTCGGCGATCTTGATGACCAATGCTTCGTTTGTAACTTCAAAGCTGGCGGTGACTTGCTTGGCGGGATCGTATTCGTTGCCGTGAAGAACAGCGTTGACGGCGGCTTCGCGAGCAGCCATGGCCACGTGAAAGCGATCGTCTTCATCGAAGCCGGCCTCGCAGGCCAGTTTCTCCGCAGCCGCTTCAACTTCGGCCACGCTCTCCATGGTCGACTTCAGCGCAAGGGTCAGCCGTTCTGCCTTTGGTCCGCTCACCTGATCTCGAACCCGCCTCTCCCGGCGCGAAGAAAGTTCATCTTACCCCTTGGCGCTCCACATCTGCCTTAAGCGAAGTTTCAGCGTTGATGTGCAGCCATGTCAAGCCGCGCCCGTGCGAATCTGCTGTCAGTCCCGAATTTGAGTACTCAAATTCGGGACTGACAGCATTCTAGATGCCGGCTCCTTGATCGAGCAGCAGAGAGGTTGCTCCATCATCGTTAAACAGGCGAATGGACTGCGGCCAGACAAAGATCTCGTCGCCGGGTACCAGCGCCAGTTGTTCGTACCGTCTTCGATCCACTTCCGCGGTCACCGGCCTGCCGCTCCCCGCGACGCTCAATTCCAGGCGAATCTGAGGACCGGCTGCGTGAATGCGTGTGACCGTGGCCGCCACAGCCTTGCTGTCCGGCGGCAGATCGCGCGATACCTCGAGTTCATGCGGACGCACAAATCCGATGGTGGCGTTTATGGATTCATCTGTGCCTGCACCGTGCTCCTGCGACGAAAGATCGGCCAGCAATCGTCCATGGAAGAGATTCACGTTGCCAAGGAAGTTATAAACAAACGGCGATGCTGGATTGTCATAGATAGACTGGGGCGTTCCAATCTGCTCCAGCCGGCCTTGATTCAGAATGGCGACGCGGTCGGCAACCTCCAGTGCCTCTTCCTGATCGTGCGTGACGAGCACGGTCGTTACCTGTAATTCGTCATGGATGCGGCGCATCCAGTCACGCAGCTCCTTGCGTACCTTGGCATCGAGCGCGCTGAAAGGCTCGTCGAGAAGCAGGACTCTTGGCTTGACAGCCAATGCCCGCGCCAATGCTACACGCTGCCTCTGCCCGCCTGAGAGCTGGTCGGGGTACATCTGCGCATACGAGTCCAGTTGCACCAGATGAAGCAACTCCTGCACGCGTTCGCGAATCACGCGGCGTGAGGGCCTCAGTTGCCGCGACTGCACGCGCAGTCCGAAAGCGACGTTCTCAAAGATCGTCATGTGGCGGAAGAGCGCGTAATGCTGGAAGACAAAGCCGATTCCGCGCTTGGACGCGCTGTGTTGAGTCGATTCTTCACCATGAAGGAGAATCGATCCATCGTCGGGCGATTCCAGGCCGGCGATGATCCGCAGCAGCGTGGTCTTTCCCGATCCAGACGGCCCGAGCAGCGCCACCAACTCGCCGTCGCCAATCGTCAGGCTGACGCCATCAAGCGCGGTGAATGAGCCGTACTGTTTGCGAATATTCTCGACCTGGATGCTCATGATTCGCCTTCTCTCTCTTCGCTGCGCTGATGAACGCCGGAGGTCACTTCGATAATCTTCTTTAGAACCAGTGTGACAATCGCCGCCAGCGTCAGCAGCGATGCGGCCGCAAAAGCCGCGGTGAAATTGTATTCGTTGTAGAGCATCTCCACTTGCAGCGGCAGGGTCGTAGTTCGGCCGCGAATATGACCGGAGACCACCGAGACCGCGCCAAATTCGCCGATCGATCTCGATGCCGCCAAGATGGTTCCGTAGAGCAGAGCCCACTTGATGTTAGGTAAGGTCACGCGCCAGAAGATGCTCCAGCCGCTTGCACCCAGCACGACCGCTGCAACCTCTTCATCGCTGCCCTGCGCCTGCATGAAGGGAATCAATTCGCGAGCCACGAAGGGGAAGGTCACGAAGACCGTTGCCAGCACAATTCCCGGCACTGCAAAAATCACGTGCAGGTTATGCGCGTCCAGCCAGGGACCTAACCAGCCATGCAACCCAAAGACCTCGACATACATCATGCCGGCGACGACCGGTGATACCGCCAGCGGAATATCAATCAGTGTGATCAGCAGGCTTTTGCCGCGAAATTCGAAGCGTGTGATCGCCCAGCTTGCGGCAATGCCAAAGAGCATATTGAGCGGAACCGAGATGCACGCGACCAAGGCCGTGAGGCGCAACGCTGACAGCACATCTTTCTGATGAATGGAGTCGGCATACATCTTCCAGCCCTGCGAGAAGGCTTGCGCAAAAACGGCCGCCACCGGCAGCACAAGGAATACCGCGAGAAACAGCAGTGCTGTCGCAATCAAAATCACGCGTCCAACTCTCTGCTGAATCGATGGCAGCAGCAACGCGGAGTTTGCGCCTCGATGGCTCATACGCGCTTGCCCTCTCTCCGCTGCACCCACCACTGCAGCAGATTGACCACCAGCATAATGGTGAACGACAGCGCCAGCATCGCTCCGGCGATTGCCGCCGCGCCGGTGTAGTCATACTCCTCGAGCTTGGTCACAATCAGCAGCGCGGTAATCTCGGTCTTCATCGGCATGTTGCCGGCAATAAAGATCACCGATCCGTATTCGCCCGCGGCTCGCGCAAAAGCCAGAGCAGTGCCGGTCAGCAATGCCGGAAATGCCACTGGAGCAATGATGCGCGTGAACCGCTGCCACACATTTGCGCCTAGACTCGCAGCGGCCTCTTCCATCGCTGGATCAAGGTCTTCAATCACCGGCTGCACGCTGCGCACAACAAATGGAAAACCCACAAACGACATGGCCATGACGATGCCGATCGGCGTGAAGACTACATGAATCCCATGCGGTTCAAGATAGCGTCCGATCCATCCATTCTCGGCGTAGAGCGCGGTCAGCGAGATGCCTGCCACGGCGGTTGGCAGAGCAAAAGGAAGATCCACCACGGCATCCACAATGCGCTTTCCGGGGAAGTCATAACGCGCCAGAACCCACGCCAGCAGCAGTCCAAAAAGCGCGGAAAGCAATGCAGCGGCTGCCGCAGAACCCAGCGTGACACGGTAAGACGCCAGCACGCGCGGAGCCATGACCGTGTGCAGGAATGCGCCAAATCCCAGGCGTGCTCCATGCAGAAGAATTGCCGTGAGAGGAATCAGCACGATGACGGTCAGATAGGTTAGCGTAAATCCCATGCTCAAGCGGAATCCTGGCAGAGGGGAACTCCGCGTCACCATGCTCCAGGATTTTGCGGGCATCTTGTCCGGCATCGTCACCATTTACTTTCCGTAAATCTGATCGAAGGTTCCGCCATCGCTGAAGTGCTTGGCCTGCGCATTCTGCCATCCGCCGCATCCTTCAACCACAGTGAATGTGTTGACCTTGGAAAAGACGCCGGCGTACTTATCGGCAACCGATTTGAGCCGTGGACGATAGTAGTACTTCGCAGCCAGTTCCTGCGCCTCCGGCGAATAGAGATACTCAAGATAAGCGCGCGAAACTTTTTCCGTGCCGTGCTTGCGAGCGACTTTTTCAACCACCGCAACCGGAGGTTCGGCGAGAATGGTCGCCGAGGGAACGACAATCTCAAACTTATCTGAACCAAACTGCTTCAGAGCTAGCAGCGCCTCATTCTCCCAGGCGATCAATACATCGCCCACGCCACGCTGGACAAACGTCGTGGTGGAACCCCGCGCGCCAGAGTCGAGCACCGGAACATTAGCAAAGAGTTTTTTCATGTAATCGCGCGCGCCTTGCTCGTTGTTGCCGGACTTGCGCAAGGCATACCCCCAAGCCGCGAGATAGTTCCAGCGCGCGCCGCCCGAGGTCTTTGGGTTGGGCGTGATGACCTTGACTCCAGGGCGAATCAGATCGTCCCAATCGTGAATGCCGCGAGGATTCCCCTTGCGTACCAGCAGGACGATCGTCGAAGTATAAGGCGTGCTGTTGTTCGGAAGTTTCGATTGCCAGTTCTTGTCCAGCAGCCCACCATTCTGCGCGATGGCATCGATGTCATACGCGAGTGCAAGCGTGACCACATCCGCCTCCAGCCCATCGATGACCGCGCGCGCCTGCTTGCCGCTGCCGCCGTGCGACTGGTTGACGACAATATCCTGCCCGGTCGTGGCCTTCCAGTGCTGCGCAAACAAGCGGTTGTACTCTTCATAGAATTCGCGCGTGGGGTCGTAGGAGACGTTGAGCAGTTGCGTCTGCGCGCTGAGAAAACTCGCAGAAACGCTCAAGAGAATGGCGATGGCAACGGATGTGTAGATTTTGTGGTACAGGCTTCTCATGCTTTCACTCCGTACGGAATTGAATCGACGGTCACAGAAATTGATCACTTGGAGCGCCGGGCGGGAATTGAACCCGCGAATACAGGTTTTGCAGACCTGCGCGTTAGCCACTTCGCCACCGGCGCTTTTTGGAACAGTTGTCGGAAATCAGCAAATGATGGGGGAAGCTCCACAACTTGCCCTGAAAATCAAAAAACCCACCGTGCCATCTGGCGGGTGGGTTACAGGGTTACGAGATTCTTGCTTCGGAATCTAGCCCGGCAAACACACCCGCATCGCGCAGCTCTGACAGCAGCACATACACATCGCGGGAGTGAAAAGATGGGCCATTGAATCCTTGTCCGGCCAGAACGTCAACCGGTTGTTCGTAGACTAAAGTCAAATTGGAGGTATGTCAAGTCAGGGAAGAAGTTATGCAGGCCGTGCGGCAGCCACATCCAAGCCCCCGAGCCAGCAGAGGAAGCAGCTTTGGTCCACTCCATTCTGCTTTGTAAGGGGATTTTGCTCTGCCAGAAGTGATGGCGGAGAGACTGGGATTCGAACCCAGGTTAGAGTTACCCCTAAACACGCTTTCCAAGCGTGCGCCTTCAGCCACTCGGCCATCTCTCCACTAAGGCACCGTCATATTGAATCTACCATATTTGACGGGCCAAATCGCATTGCGCCTGAACTGGGTGGACTTCGGTCTGCATTCGCCGTTCCTACTCGAACTCCACCACCACCTGATTCACCTTGACGGAATCGCCCTTCGCCACGCGCACGCTCTTCACTTTTCCTGCGGCGTGAGCCGTGACGTTGGTCTCCATCTTCATGGCTTCAAGCACCATGATCGGGTCATCGGCCTTGACCGCCTGCCCCGGTTCGATGTTGACCTTGATCACAATGCCTGTTACGGGACTGCGACACACCTTCTTCTCGTCAGCGGTTTCCTCGGCCACCGGAGCCTGACTCTGCGCGGCGGCAGCCCTTGCAGGGTGAGCGGCGGTGGGAGCCGGCAGAGAGGGAGCATAGTTCATCTGACGCGGCATCGCGTCATCTTCCAAGACTTCGACTTCAGCCTCGTACGTCTTTCCGTCAATTGAAATCTGAAGCTTCAAGTTACCGGATTCCTTCCTTCAAAAAACTTTCAAACCCCAGCTTCAACCCCTTGACCGCGGATTATGCGACGAGTGAATCAGCATCCGCCCATGCTGCGACCATGCGCTCAAACTCTCGCGGGGTGACGCCACTCTCTTTGCCGAGCGAATGCGGACCTTCTTGCCCAGAAACGCCGTGACCGCCGCGGCAATGACCACCAGTGTTTCGGGCGTCACTTCCTCATCGGCCGGTTGAACAGCTTGTTCAGTGGCAGGCGTCGGAGCAGGAATCTCAGCAACCGGCGCAACTGCCGGCTTCTCCTGAATCTTGCCGGCCTCTGCGATTTTGGCTTCAAGAGCCTTGAGCGCGCCGGTCAGCTCATCCAGCCGGCCTTCCATCGCCCGCTGGCTCGCGGAGGCGGCCTGGCGCAGCATGACCCACAAGCCGACTGAGCACACCAGGCAGCCCGCTCCAACCATCACCACGATCACGATAAAATCCGCTGTACCCAATCCCATGTGCGGCTCCTGATTACAAAGGAATCAATCCATGCTTCTTGCCGGGGCGCAGTTCGCGCTTGGTGTGCAGCGATTCGAGCGCATCGACAAGATACTTCCTCGTCTCTGACGGCTCGATGATGTCGTCCACAAGCCGCCTGCCCGCCGCAACGTAGGGGTTGGAAAACGTCTCGCGGTACTCGTTCACCAGTTCCTGGCGCCGCGCGGCCTTATCTTCCGCCGCATCGATCTCGCGCCGGAAGACAATCTCCGCCGCGCCTTCTGCTCCCATCACGGCAATCTCAGCCGTGGGCCACGCAATCACGCGATCCGCCCCAAGATCCTTGCAGCACATCGCGATATACGCGCCGCCATAGGCCTTGCGCAGCACCACCGTAATCTTCGGGACAGTCGCAGACGAGTATGCAAACAGCAGCTTCGCCCCATGACGAATAATGCCGCCGCGTTCCTGTTCGACGCCCGGCAGAAATCCCGGAACATCTACGAAGGTTATGAGCGGAATATTGAACGCATTGCAGAAGCGCACAAACCGCGCCGACTTATCCGAGGCGTTGATGTCCAGCACGCCCGCCAGGCAATTCGGCTGGCTGGCGATAATGCCCACCGGCCTGCCCGCGAGCCGCCCGAAGCCAATCACTATGTTGCCCGCAAACTCCGCCTGAATCTCAAGAAAATCCTGGTAGTCCACCACGCGCCGGATCACATCGCGCACGTCATAGACGGCCTTGTTATCGACCGGCACAATTCCGTTCAGCTCCGGATCGGACTCGATCGGCAGATTATAGGTCAGGCGCGGTGGATCTTCGAGATTATTCGACGGCATGAAGCTCAGCAGCCGCCGGCAAAGCTGCGCCGCGTCCTCGTCGTTCTGCGCGATCAGGTGAACCACGCCCGAACTCATCTGCGCATGTGGGCCACCCAACTCCTCATCGCTGACCACTTCGCCCGTGACCTGTTTGATCACCTTCGGCCCAGTGATGAACATCCGCGCCTGCTCGGTCTGAATCACAAAGTCGGTCAGCGCCGGGCTATAAACCGCACCGCCTGCGCACGGCCCGCAGATCAGCGAAATCTGCGGGACAACGCCCGACAACATCACATTGTTATAGAAGACCCGGCCATATCCTGCCAGGCTGTCGATGCCTTCCTGCACGCGTGCGCCGCCCGAGTCGTTCATAAACACAAATGGGCTGCCCGTCTTCAGCGACAGCTTCATCATGTCGACGCACTTGTCGTTGTGCGCTTCGCCGGCAGAGCCGCCGCCCACGGTAAAGTCCTGGCTCGCCAGATGCACCAGCCGCCCATCGATCTGCGCGCATCCAGTGACCACTCCATCGGCAGGCATCTCTTTTCCGGCCATGCCAAAGTAAGTCGACCGATGCAGCGCAAACAGCCCGATCTCCTGGAAGCTGCCCGTATCCACCAGCCTTGCCACTCGTTCCCGCGCCGTCAGCTTGCCGCTTGCATGCTGTTTCCCGATGCGTTCCTTGCCGCCGCCCTCTACCAACTGCGCGCGCTTTGCGCTCAAGTCGGAAAGCTTTTCGGCCATGGTTTTCTTCACGTTTTCCGCTTTCTTCGCCATCCTTGCTCCTGATTCCGTCGCCATCGTAGCCTCTACCGCATTCTTATGGTCCCCGTATAGCTTGGGTGCCCCACCCTCGCCGCGCCTTTGTTTTTGCGGCTAGGGTGGGATGCAAGCTTATACATTACGGGAACAAGAAAAAATCTATTTCTGCGGAGCCACGGTAACCCGGTGCTCTTTCCCGTTCAGCGTAATCACATAACTCACTTTGGACTTCAACCCATCGCCCGTCGCCGTCTCAGCCTTCGCCGCGGGCACCGGAGCAGCCTCAGCCTTCACCGGGTCCTTGCCCAGATTCTTCCGCCCCTGGCTGCGGCTCTCAAAAAACTTAGGCGCAACTTGCGGGAACATGGCAAACGTCAGTACGTCTTCGTCGCTGCCATTCGAGCCCTTCAATTCCTTCGCCGCCGCGCTCAGCGTCTCCCACTCCGGCTTTTGCAGATCGGCCGGCCTCACCGTAATCGCCGGCTTCTTCGCATGAGCCTCAGCCTGCTTCAGTACTTCGGGATCTTTCGGGCCAATCGTCGCGCCATAGTAGCCCAGCATCAGATCGGCAAACTCGCCGGTCAGCACCTTGTACTTGCCCATCAGCACATTGAAGACAGCCTGCGAACCCACGATCTGGCTCGTCGGCGTCACCAGCGGCGGATAGCCCGAGTCCTTGCGAACCCGCGGCACCTCGGCCAGCACCTCTTGCAGCCTGTCTCCCGCGCCTTGTCCCTTGAGCTGGCTTTCCATGTTAGAAATCATCCCGCCCGGAATCTGGCTCTTGAAGATCTCTGTATCGACGCCCGTATTCTCGCTGAAAAATTCCTTGTACCGTGGCCGGATCGTCGCGAAGTGGGCGGAAACCTTCAGTACCCGCTCCAGATCCACGCGCGTCTCAAAGCCCGTCCCTTCCAGCATTTCGATCAGGCTCTCCGTCGGATTATGTCCCGGCCCAAGCGAAAGGGAACTGACCGCCGTATCCACAATGTCGCAACCGGCCTCGATGGCCTTCATCAGCGAAACCATCGTGACGCCCGTCGTCGCATGAGTGTGCAGGTTGACCAGCGTCTCGGCTCCGCACCGCTTCTTGATCGCCGTCACCAGGTCAAAGGCAGGCTGCGGCCTCAGCAGCGCGGCCATGTCTTTAATACAAATGGAGTCGCACCCCATCTGCTTCAACTCGTAAGCCATCTCCGCGAAGGCCTCGACCGTGTGCAGCGGGCTCACCGTATAGGAAATCGTCCCCTGCGCGTGCTTGCCGGTCTTCTTCACGGCGGCAATGCTCGTCTTGAGGTTGCGCGGATCATTTAGCGCATCAAAAACGCGGAAGACGTCGATCCCGTTGACGGCGGCCTTCTCCACAAACCGCTCGACGACGCTGTCTTCGTAGTGCCGATAGCCGAGCAGATTCTGGCCTCTCAGTAGCATCTGGAGCCTCGATTTCGGCATCAGTTTGCGGAAGGTCCGCAGCCGCTCCCACGGGTCTTCATTCAGGAAGCGAATGCAGGAGTCGAAGGTCGCCCCTCCCCAGCACTCCACCGACCAGTAGCCGGCATTGTCAATGTCCGCGCACGCCGGAATCATATCGTCCAAAGACATCCGTGTGGCGAGCAGACTCTGATGTGCATCTCGAAGCGCTAGTTCAGTAATTTCAACGACACGGCCCATATTAGTGCGGCTCCCCAAAGAAATAGCCCAGCAACAGGAGTCCAGTCTTCAGACTTTGTTGGTGGGCATGCGCAAGCTTGCAACCAAACTCACATCATACTATTCAAGCCCGGTCAAATGGCAAGGCGCCGCGAACGGGGGGAGTGGGCCAAATGTTTTCAAAGGGGAATTATTCGTTGGCTTGTTTAGTCCACCATGCAAGGAAGCATTCTTGAACCTCTCGGGGAGCGCGTCTGGTCTCTTGCATTCCAGATCGCGCTCGATTAACGATGGTCTCGGATGCGTTGGATTTTGGGATTGCCTCCTCTGATTCGATAAGCTTTTTCAGTTGGTCACATGACATCATCTTTGAGTAGCTGTACGCGATTACAGAGGGGGCATCGATAAACGGATGAATCCCAGCTTCCAGACGGGTCGTAGTATCCGATTTCGCACGTTCGGTGGTGACGCTTACCAAAACTATGCAGTCGTTTTCGTCAGGACCGGAAATTACGACATGCAGGTGTGGTTTAGATGCTTGGTTCTCATCATCGTACAATAAGTAAGTTCTTCCGCATTCCATAGTTCCTCACTGAATAGTCTCTATGCGTTCCGCCAAATCTAGGCACTCGGCTATTTTACGTTCTTGATTGATTTCAGCAATGATAGCTTGAATGTTTTCTTCAGGTTCATGCAGGGCCTGAAGGATTTCGTCAATTGAGATGGGAATACTACTGCCACCTGGGTTCTTCCACTCAGGCAGGGTATGCATAAAGTCCACGATCTTCCAGCGGTTCTGGCGACCATATTCTGCGAACACTTTCGTTAATATTTCTTCCTCTGCGGGCGAGAGTTTTCTTTTTTTCTGAAGAGACGTACTCAATTGAACTTCATAGTCTCCAAAAGGCGCAGAGATATATTCCGACCAAAAACGGCCGCCATCTTTGATGAGGTTGTATGTTTGACTTAGGACAGGACCGTTATCCATTGAGACATAGTTATCGTTACTGATTGGAAGGCCCCATTCGGAAAACGCTTGGCGGTCGGCAATGTAAAGCAGCTTTAGAAGTTTGATGTAGTGCATACATCCGCCACGCAATTCCAAAAGGAATGCCGCAGCCTCGGTGACCTTTTTCTCGTCGAATCTCATGATATTTGCAGGGTGAACGTTTAGCGAAACATCCTTGAAAGCAGTCTACCACTTTTATGGATGGTTTTTGCACCGTTTTATTGCAGGATGTGGAAAACTGGTAAACAAATTCTTATTTTTTTGTGATAGAGCGATCAAACTAAACAGTCATATTTAGGCTATCCAAAATCGATCTCCCATCCACTCGCGTTCTGTGCGAATGGGTGGGAAACCACGAACCCCAACCGTTGGGACCAAACCATCAACTCAACCCCGCGCCTTTTTTCTGGCGCGGGCAAGCCGAAGGCGTCCGCCCCACCGGAGGTGGCCACGTCTGGCTTTGCATAGAATTTCCCGCCCTCGGCGCACAATGGAATCAGTCAGGAATGCGTCCGGTCTGTACCCCCAAGGCACCCCCACCCCCCCTACACTCACTAAAGATCATTTCTGCCCCTTAAAAATGATTCTATGTGTTTTATTTGCAGCATCTTACGACTTAAACCGTGATTACAGCAGGTGTCAAAAACCGTGCATTTTTGCCCGTTTTTTGGCCAAAAATGCCTTGTTTTTTTGCAAAAAAGGCCACTTTTTTGCCAGTTCCGAAAGTGGCCAGAGCAGAACTCCAAACCGGCTCTACTGCACCTGAACCTCGGCGCTCAACTGTATGTCGCTCGAAGAATTCCCAACCATCAAGCGAACCGGCTCAGCCTCAACGCGGAATCCGGGCAGCTTCTCGTCCCACCAAGCCAGACTCGCAGCCTTCAGCGGAATCTCCACTGTCCTTGTCTCGCCAGCCTTGATGCCGACGCGCTTGAAGCCCTTCAGTTCCTCGTTCGGCCGGCTGACCTTCGAGGCGAGATGTTTAACGTAGAGCTGCACAACAGCATCTCCAGCCACAGCGCCAGTATTCGTCACATCGACGCTGACCGTGACCATGCCATCGTTGGCGAGCTTCGGCGAACTGGTCCGCAGGTTGGAGTACTTGAAGCTCGTATAGCTCAGCCCAAAGCCGAAGGGATAGAGCGGCTCGCCCTTGAAGTACATATAAGTCCGCCCGTTGCGAATGTTGTAGTCCATCATCGGCGGCAACTGGTCGATGGACTTTGGCCAGGTGACCACGAGATGTCCGCCGGGGTTGTATTCGCCAAAGAGAACCTTCGCCAGCGCCGTGCCTTCGTCCTGCGAGGAGTGGGTCATGTGCAGGATCGCCGGAACATGAGCCTGCGACCAGTTGATGGCGAAGGGAAAGCTGGAGACCAGGATCACGATGGTCTTCGGGTTAACGGCATAGACCTGCTTGATGAGCTGTTCCTGTTCGAGGGTGATGCTCTCGCGGTCGCGTCCCTCTCGTCCATCGCTGGCGACGGTGCAGGGCAGCGTTCCACCACCGTCGGGCGTCTGGAACCAATCGCGCGGCATATCGGGGCCGCAGGTCGGATCATTGCCAACCACGACCACCGCAACATCGGAGGACTTTGCAGCATCGAAGGCGGCATGGTCCAACTCGCTTGCGGCGTAGTTGACCTTGACATCAGGTCCCACTGCGTCCTTGATCCCCTGGAGCGGAGTGACGGCATAGGGAGGCGTTCCGCCATACCAGTCCCAATGGACGGAGTCGGCCAAGGGACCAATGACGGCGATTGACTTGATGGCGCCTTTCTTGAGGGGCAAGAGCGCGTTCTCATTCTTGAGCAGCACTACGGACTCGAGGGCGATCTGCTGGGAGACCGCGCGATCTGAATCGGTATTCCACGGCTCTGGCGCATCTTTGATTTTGGAGTAGGAAACCATCTCCGGCGGGTCGAGCAGGCCAAGACGCAGCGTGACGCGGAACTTGGGGCGGAGAAGAGTGTCGATCTCGGCTTCGGTGATCAGGCCATCTTTCACGGCTGCCTTGGTTTCGTCGAGATACTTGTCAAGGAACTGGTTGATGCCGGCTTTGAGGCAGGCGACGACGGCCGCCTCCTGGTTGGGATAGAGATGGCGGGGATCGACGAGGAGGTGGACCGCTCCTCCATCACTGGAGATGACCTCAACACCCCACTTTTCGCGGAGGATGCTCTTGAGAATAGGGTTGACGGCCATGGTTGTGCCGTTCCATGCGTTGTAGGAGGCCATGACGGCTTTGGCGCCCCCCTCCTGGAAACCCATGCGGAAGGGCACGGAGTAGTACTCCCAGAAGAGCCGCTGGTCGAAGTCGGAGGAGGAGCTGTCGCGTAGATTTTCGTTGCTGTTGGCAAGGAAATGCTTGAGAAGGGCGGCGGACTGCCAGTACTTGGGGTCATCGCCTTGCAGGCCCTTGATAAATGCGACGGCCATGGTTCCGTTGAAGAACGGGTCTTCGCCGTAGACTTCTTCGCTGCGCCCCCAGCGCGGATCGCGCGCCAGGTCGGACTGTGGCCCCCAGAGCATCAGAATCTGGCGATCGTACTTTGCCGTCTGCGTGATGAATCGCGCCTCATAACCCTGGACGCCAGCGGCCTTACGTACCAGTTCCGGATCCCACGACTCGCCCATGCCCGGCGGCTGGGGGAACTGCGTAGTTGTAATGGGCAGGTGCTTGCCCCTGGCCTCGCGCTGGACGACGCCATGAATTCCCTCGGAGGAGCCATAGCTCATGACGCCAAGCCGGGGCACGCTGGTGTTCGTGCCCAGAACGTCGATCTTCTCGTCGACCGTCATCAGCGAGAGCAGGTTGTCGATCCGCTGCTCCATTGGCAGGGTGGGATTGTTGAAGGGATATTTGGGCTGCTGGGCCAGAGCAGGGGTGAGGCCGGAAACCAGGAGGCAGAGCAGAGTGGCAAGGCACATTTTAGTCATGGCGAAACCCGCAGCAGCTTTCTCGACAGCGCGCCACACCGGCCGCGCCCCGTCCGGAGCGAAGATCCTTCGCTAACGTTGAAAGCCTACCACGTTCGCCAGCTTATGGTACGAGTTCACTGCGCCTTGCGGTAGTTGATCGTTTCGCCGTCCAGTAGGTACTCGGCCGAGCAGACGTCGCCTCCGCAGATCATAGGCTCGCCGGCGCAGAGTTGCCGCCGCGTGATCAGTCCCATCGTCCCGCAGCGCGGGCACGACATGACGGCCACGAACGGGTTTTGAGCATGACCCATCTTCGCCTGGTTTTCCAGTACGAAAATTGTTCCGGGGTCCATTCTTTCGGGGATCCATTCTTCCAGAAACTGCAAATCGGCTGACATAGTGCCCTCCGGTTGGTCGAAGCTACAAAGCCGATTCCAAAACTCCGGCCGGCTCTGTTGTGCAACAACAGCAGACTGCGAATGGCATGTTCGGAGGCTTAGACTCCTCCAGTGAAAATTAGTGTGCTTGCAGGCGATCAAGAATGTCAATCGGAATCGAAATCCGGAAGTGTCAAAGCGGATTCCTGTTGGTACGAAGTACCTCGAACCTCAACCCGCATCGTTCAGGACAATCCCTATTGTCCCGAGCCAGCCGATGCCTTGCTTTGCGCTCCAGCAACCGCATCGATTGCTTTATAGGTTTCGATGTTCCGCAGGATGGCCTGCACATACTCGCGCGTCTCAGTGAAGGGAATCGATTCCACAAACTCGTCGATGCCCTGGTAAGGCCCAGCGGCCTGCCAATCCGTTACCCGCGAGTCTCCCGCGTTATAAGCTGCCAGCGCGTATTCCGTTACTCCGCCGAAGTGGTCCAGAGTCTTGCGCAGATAGCGCGTGCCGAGCCGGATGTTGGTCGCCGGGTCGAGCAGTTGAAAGGTCTGGAAACCGCTCATACCTTCTTCGCGTGCGAGAGACTTGCCCACCGAAGGCAGTAACTGCATCAGCCCATATGCGTTGGCCGGAGAGATGGCCGAGGGGTTGAACTCCGACTCCTGGCGGATCAGCGAAGCCACCAGATACGGATCGAGATTGTTCTTGGCCGATTCGGCCTTGATCGTCGCCCAGTACGGCTCGGGGAAGAGAATCCGCCAGTAGGCCAGAGGGATGGACTTGACTGACGCCGAAGCCGCATACGGCAGAGCCCTCTTGAGCGAACGCATTGCACGGAAGGTTTCGCCATAGGAGGCATAGATTTGCGCTTCGGCCAGCGCGCTCCAGTTCGCGGAGTCCGGATCGGCGGCAATCTCCTGCGCGATGTAGTCGTTCAAGCCTGCATTGGCCAGAAGGCGCGCCTTGGCAAGATGCGGGCTGTCGGTGGGGAAGCTCTCCATCAACGGCGGCACTGTCGGAGGCTGAAAGCGATCCAGTTGCGGCTCGGGCGAGGCCACAGGCGCATCGCCGAGAGCGGCCAGCCGTTGCCGGGACATCTGCGCGTAAAAAAAGTGCTGATAAGCGCGCAGGATGGCGCGATAGTTGGCTGCGGCCCTCTCCGGCTTGTGGTCCAGCGTCTCATACAGGCGTCCGCGCCAATAGAGCGCACTCACTGTTTCCTTCGCTTCAGGATAGAGCCGGATCTGCTCGTCGAAGAGGCGCGATGCATTCGGATAGAGGCCTTGCCGGTAACTCAGCCAGCCCGCCCGCCAATGCGCGGCTGCGGCATTTTTGTTTGTGGGAAAATGCGTGGCAAGATAGCCGTAATACTCAACCGCTGGCGCATAGTCGCGACGCAGCAGATACATGTTGCCGCTGGAAAAGAGCGCCTCGGCCAGCCACTGGCTCTGCGGGAACCTCGACTCCATCTCGGCGACGATGCGTTTCTGGTCGTCCAGCGCGTCGCGATTTCTGGCCAGCTCCATCAGCAGATAAAGCCGCCGCGCGCCGTTATCGTCATTCGTGTCGGGCAGCGCCGTGGCCTCGGCCTTGGTCAGTTGCTTCAACTTTAGATCGCAGGCCGCCGCAGCCACGGCAAAGCCGTTGCGGCTGGCGGTGTCGAGGCTGGAGCGCCGGGCCAGCGCGCGATATTGCTCGCCCGCGTCTGCATAATGGCCGCCTCGGTAGTAGGCATCTCCCAAGCTGCGCAACTCCTCCGTCGTCAGGCTTGCCTCTGCGTCCAGAGCGGTCAGCTTGGCCCGCGCGGATACGGCTTCGGCGCTCAGAGGATGGGAGAGCAGGAGCCGCTTGAAGATCCCTTCCGCCGTCTTCTCCTCACCCACCATGAACGCGACCTGCCCAGCCGCCAGTTGATAGCCGGGGCGATCCGCAGCGTCAGTATCCGCTGCGGCCTTCAGCACGCGCTGTGCGCCTTCTGCGTCTTTCAAGGCCAGCAGCGTGTTGGCTTCGAGTTCTGGCGCCTGGTCGACAAAGATGCTGTCTGGATAGCGCGTAGAGAAGCCCTTCAACAACTCTTCGGCCGTTTCATCGCTGCCCACATCGTGGTTGGCGCGCGCATCCAGGAACTCCGCATAATCGGCCAGTTCTTCGCCAGCCTTCCTCGCCAAGCGGAAGTTGGTAATCGCCTCGCCGTAGCGCTTGTCCAGCCAATATGCGCGGCCCAGCGCCAGATAGGCCGCCGCTGCCGCTTCGCCAGTGTGCGCCTGCGCGTACTTCGTCACGCCCGCATAGGCTGCTGGCGTGCGCAGGGTGGCTAGTTGCTGCGCCATGGGGCGCAACTCGGTCGAGGCCACAAAGGCCAGCTTGATGCGTGCCGTTCGCGCGCGCCGCGCCGCCTGGCTTGCCCGCGGCTTGGGCCTTCTGGATTTCTTGCCGGCAGGACGTACCGTCCTTTTGCTTGCGGAGACGGCTGTCCCAGCAGGGTCCTTCGCTGGTGCTTTTGTCTTGGAGGAAGCTGAACCGGCTGACGTCTTTGCCGGACTTTCAGACGACTGCCCCGCCACCGGCTGTAGAACCATGAGCGCGGAGAGCAGGCCGACCAGACACTGCGTGGCATGCCGTGAAACGGAAGTTGGGGAGAGTGCGACCTTCATCCTTCCACTTTAAGCTGATTTAGCCCTGGCCTGCTGCCGGGGAACCACCCGCGTTACCGCAAGGCCGCCGGATGCGAGAGACTGGAGGCTCCGTTTGGTCCCCCGCACCGCCGTCCGTTACACTCAACTACTAGGGACCCCAAGCACAACCCGAATTCAGGTCCAGCGGATTTCTCGCATCCAAGACCCATGGCGATCATCCAACCAGTTGCAGGAGAACTCGAACCGCATCCTGACGTAGCCCTCGTTGAAAGGGTGCGCGCCGGGGATGTTGCGGCCTACGATGCTCTCGTGCGCAAGTATGAGCGCCAGATCTTCCGCATCTCTCAGCACATTACGCAGAACCGGGAGGATGCAGAGGACGTGGTGCAGGATGCCTTCTTGAAGGCGTACGAAAAGCTCGATCAGTTTCAGGGGAATTCGAAGTTTTACACCTGGCTGGTTCGGATTGCGGTGAACGAAAGCCTGATGCGGCTGCGCAAGCGGCGCACGGGCAAGATGGTTTCGATCGACGAGGACATCACGACCGATGAGGGAAGTGTCCCGCGCGATCTGGCAGACTGGGCTCCCGACCCGGAACAGAACTACGGCCAGGCCGAGTTGGCAGAGATTCTGCGCAAGACCATCCAGGGGCTGCCTCAGGGGTTTCGTATCGTGTTTGTGTTAAGGGATGTGGAAGGGCTTTCGACCGAAGAGACGGCAGAGACGCTGGGATTGAGCATTCCAGCTGTCAAGTCGCGGCTGCTGCGCGCCCGCCTGCAACTGCGCGAGCGCCTGAGCCGCTACTTCCACAGAAGGAAGACGGGCAAAGGTGCGAGTTCCAAAGAGAAGAGTCCCGAAGAAACGATTCCAGCGAAGGCGGGGGTTGAGAAGCAATGACGTGTAAAGAGTTCCTTGCCCTTCTCGACGACCTGATCGACGACACGGTGTCGGCTGAGACACGCGCCGAACTCGAAGGCCACCTGGGCCGTTGCGGCCACTGCGAGGTCGTCTTCAACACGACGCGCAAGACGATTGAGATCTACCGCTCGCACGAGATCTACGAGTTGCCCACGGGCCTTCGCGACCGCCTGCATGCTGCCATCATGGCTCGCTGCAAAAAGGGCTGTTCCTAAGAGAGCCCGCTTTTGCCGAGTCGGGATGCAGCCGGGTAACCCTGGATTTTCTCTGATTCCATACCAAATCGAAGTCGCGCTAGTAGGCGAGGATTTTGTGCGCCTCGGCTTCCGCATCTGACTCTGAACGGGGCAGGATCGTATAGACCGTGGTCCGCTCGATCTTGTCTCCTGCGCGCATGGTTGTCAGAGGGCCAAGGGTCTCAAGTTCGACATAGGGCAGGGGGTCGGGGTTGGTGTAGATTTCGGTTACGCAGCCGCCATCGGGAAACTCACCCGGCCCAGCCTCGGCGTCAATCTTGACGGCCAGCGTCCGACCGATCCAGACCATGCTGCATGAATCCGTGCCGATCTTTGTGCATTGCTCTGGATGGCGCAGAAGAGACAGCAGACCGTTCTCGATGTGAAGGCCATGCGGCGCTGTCTCCAACTGCCGGACAAACCCGCATGGCAATTTCGACTCATTGAGCAGGGGGACACAAATGCGCTTCGGGTCGCCCATCTGCGTAATGCTCCAAACGCTGACGCGGACCGGCGAGCCGAGGATCTTGCGATATTCGGTTTTGATCCGCATCACGGGCAGCTTGGGGTCCAGCTTCACGTGGCGTATCACCTGAATGCCAAAGCCGGGATCGATGGGCGAGGAGAGCACCACGCCGTCATCACAAGCGGCCGCTTCGACGGGGCTTGAATCGAATGCTACGGGCGGCGGCCAGTCGCGACCCTGATATTGCAGCCAGGCAGATTGCGGAGCCGGCCAGCATTTGTCTCCGCCAAAGTTGATCCACTCGCTGGACTCGGCTGGGTGGAGCTTGCCATCCAGAGCCCGGTTTGCCCAGAAGGCTCCCTCGGCCTCACCCGCAAGGTGCAACTGCATCACACGGCCGATGGCCGGAACAACGATAGCCTCCACGATGCCGTTGGAGATGAGGGTCGCATCGGGCCAGCCATGATAGGGGATGCGCGTTACAGATAGTTCTGCTAGCGGAGCGGTGGGTAGATCGAGTGCGGCCTGGGTTTCGATTCGGCTTTCCAAAGTACGCGTCCTCTTCCCCACATTGCCAGTCAGTGCAGATTACCAATCCACGGAAGGATGCTGGAGAGCGGCTGCCTTCGGTGCGAGGAGCAGCCGCTCCACTTGCTTAGTTAGATGTCACCGGCAGCGGCTTTGTCGGTCTCGACCTCGCGTTCATCCAGATGGTTGTACCAGGTGAACTTGAGAATCAGAGAAGTCGTCAGAATGACGCCCAGCGCGATAGCGACGCGATCCCACTCCCGAATCACGACATAGAGAGGCAGGGCCACGAGAGAGACCTGCCAGACGATGCCGACGGCGATATTGGACATGTCGCGAAAGAAGTCGGTGTTGCGCTTGAAGCTGGGGTCTTCGGCAAGAACCTTCTTGAGGACCGGTCCCCAGAAGCCCCATGGACGAACGCGGCGATAGAAGTCCATCAGAACTTCATCGGACTCCGGCTTGGTGAGCAGCGTGCCCAGCAGGCAGCCGATCAGGGAGATGATCAGCACCAGAGGGAAGACGATTGTGACTTCAAGATTGACCGGATATTTGGCCTGGAAGCTTTGCACGATCGGCAGGCTGTCCAGCAGGCCGGGGAATGCCAGTATCAGCGCGGAACCGATGCCGGTCATCATGCCCCAGAAGTAGCCGAATCCATTAAATCGCCACCAGTACCACTTGAGGACGTTCGAGGCTGTGTAGCCGCCCCACAAGCCGGAGACGATCCACATCACGACCGAGTTCACGCTGGTGACATTCCATCCGATCAGGACGCCGAGCAGGACAACGACAAAGGAGCTGAGATAGGCGAGGCGGACATAGGTCTTCGGAGCCGCATCGGGATTGATGAAGCGTTTGTAGATGTCATTGACGAAGTAGGGCGGGGCGGCGTTGACCGTGGCCGCGAAGTTGGACATGAAGGCGGCCAGCAGGCCGGCGATCAGGAAGCCCAGCAGGCCGGCGGGAACAAATTTGCCCAAGGCCATCGGCAGCACATTTTCAAAGTCGAGATTGGTGCCCATGGAGCGGAGGTCGGGACCGAAGAAGGCCGCGGCCAGCACGGTCAGGCCGATGATGAGGAAGTAGCGGGGCGGAGTGAGCACGATGTTGACCCAGGCGCTCATCATTGAAGCTTCGCGCGGATTCTTGCTGGAGAGCACGCGCTGCATGTCGTAGTTGGGCGCCGGTCCGGCAGCCGAGATGAGGATGCCTTTGAAGAGCAGCATCATGACGAAGAAGCCGAAGAGTTCATACTTGTCAGCTGCGATCTTGGCCGTTGCTGCGGGCAGAAAAGTGGCCCAATCCAAGCCCAGATGCCAGCCGAAGAAGATATTGTCCCACCCGGCGGGCACCACCTTGTGCAGGGTCTCAGGCGAAACCTTCATCATCGCGATGATGCCCACAGCAAAGCTGGCGATGGCCAGGATAAAGAACTGGACGACTTCAGTGATCACGACGCTGATCATGCCGCCCTTGATGACGTAGATCGCCGTGATGGCGACCAGTATCAGCGCGTACTGGTTGGGCGAGAGATGGAAGGGCAGGAATTCGGCGGCGAACTTGCCGATGCCTTTGAAGCCGTAGGTGAAGAAGCCGATGATGCTGACAAAGGCGTAGACCACTACGATGATGTGCGAAAGCTGCGCGCCGAGGCCGGTGCCGAAGCGGGTCTTGATCCACTCCGCGCCGGTCATCACCTTGGAGCGGCGCAGCCAACTGGAGAGATAGACCATCAGGAAGATCTGGTTGAACGTGGGCCAGAGCCAGGGAATCCACACGCTCTTCAAGCCATAGACAAACATCCAGTAGACCAGCAGCATGGTGCCGCTGATGTCGAACATTCCCGAGGCATTCGAGATGCCCAGCATATACCAGGGCATGGAATTGCCGCCGAGAAAGTAGTTCTGCATGCTCTGCGAGGCGCGTTTTGAAACCCAGTAGCCTATGAAGACGGTACTCAGCAGATAGGCCACAATGATGACAATGTCGACAGCGTGAAGTTGCAGCATTTGACTCCTCAATCTCTTGATTCTCCGCACCCGGCGGGAATGATCCTTTTCAAATCGCCTGCTCCGTTACAAACCACTCAGGAAAACCTACTGCAACTCACCCGCCAGCAGAAAAACCAGCGAGGCCTGCCAGTTGATGCAAGTTTCATTGCTGGCGTAGGAGGCCAGCTCATCGGCATAGATTTTTGCCGGGGGCAAGCCTTTCGGAAGCGCCGCCAGAACATTGTCCTGACGCGCCGCGTTCGGCCCTCCGGAGAGCAAACCGGGCCAGGGCTTGGGATGCTTGCCGTCGCCGCTGGGCCGGTGATGCGGATGCTGAAAGGGATGCTCGCCCACCTGCGTCACCCAGGAGAGGGAAAATGTATTTCGCCCCAGCAGGTAATGCAGATCGTCCTGCGCCGCCTCGGCAAAACTCGCGTCGGGCTGGAAGAGGTTGGCGATCCGCAGGTAGACCCCATGCTCAGCCACTACGCCGTTCGAGCCCCAGACAAAGTCCGCAGGCAGAAGACTGATGCGATAGGGATTGGCGCGCGTGCGTTCGGCGAGCCTGCGGCCAGCCGCCACGGTCCGTACCCGGATCGCTTCAACCGCCTTGCGGTCAGATTCTTTCCGCGGGTTGAGCGCATAGGCCCACTGCCCCATCGAACCGACGTCGCCCCAGTTTTCTGTGGGAGGCGTATCGAGTGCGGCAAGGTAATCGGCATAGTTCTTCAGAAAGAAGTCGTTGAACTGCGTCTCGCCTGTGGTGCGCCAAAGTTCGGCCGCCGCCCAGAGCCGCTCGTCCCGGCAATCTTTGCTGCTGTACTCGCCGGAGACGATGCCCGGAGGATTCTTGAAGGTCACATCTGGATATTTTTCGGTCCAGGCCCATGCCTTCCGCGCTGCATCGAGCGCACGCGCGGCAAACTTCGGATCGTAGGGCTGGTAAACGCGTGCGGCAATCGCTCCCGCAACGGCAAGGTCGGCGGTGGCGCAGGTACTTTTGTAAGGCGCCGAGCCAGTCCCGATTACCTCGCTGGGCATCTTGTCGTCCTCGGGAGAGATAAAGCCGGAAAAGTTCGCACTGGTCTGCTTGTGCCAGACGCCGCCGTCACTGTCCTGCATCTTGAGCATCCACTCCAGATTCCAGCGCGTCTCATTCAGAATGTCCGGCGTGCCGTTGCCTGACTCGGGAATCTTGAGCGAGATCTTCTTGATCTTTTCTCCGTAGATCTCCCATGTCCAGAGCAGAGTGCCGGTTGTGATTCCGGAGTTGACGATATAGCGGCCATAGTCGCCGGCGTCATGCCAGCCGCCGATGTTGTCGCGCGCTCCCGAGGCTCCCGAGGTTGGGCTGAATTCCCCATGCAGGTGGCAGGCGGGGTGGGCAAATCCGGGAAACTCCGGCCCCATATCCACTGCCGTTCCACAGCGCTGCCCATAGAAGCTGCGCATCGCCATATAGTAGGTGCGCTCGAAGACATTCGGGCCGATCTCGAAATCCCAACTGCGTCCCATGCCGGGAACCGAGATGTAATAGCGGCCGGCCTGTTTGAATGCGGAAAAGTCCGCGGCCTCCACCTTGTCGCCGGTGTTTTCATCCGCCCGAGCCGGTGTTAGCTTTCCCTGGAAGACGGGGGCATTGTCGCTCGATCGCAAGAGTTCAAAGGTGGTTCCCGGTGCGCTGACCATCGCGACCTTCGGGCCATTCAGGGAATAGCCGACCTGATCTACTTTGATCGCCGAGGGAACGGATTCGGCCCGGTTCTGGCACGCAATGAGGCCAAAGAGAAGACAGGTAAGCACAGAGGAATTGAGCAGCTTCTCGCCGATTCGCAAACTCCTGGAGCAAAAAAACATCGAACTTGCCATTTCTACGGTTTCGCTTCCGTTGAGCGTTTGGAATTTGTTTAAAAACGCCAAATTTTCTCACATTCATCTGAAGATTGGCAATGATTCTCGTCTTCAATCGCCAATTTATGGTATCGTTCCCTTTATCTCGGACGAACTGACGCTTCTTGGTGCGCTCAGGCCTTCGGGATAACCATAAGGTTAGTTTGGCGTCTGCTACCAAAGTATCACGTAACCCTCTACAAAATCGTTTGATGAGATTTTGTCCGGCGGGATATAC